>Ga0247839_1004098_pt1 | contig 19152 bp, 31 predicted proteins | sample LaCruzMarch2015__6_FD_192405 | JGI IMG/M metagenome (GOLD analysis project Ga0247839, IMG submission 192405) | Freshwater microbial communities from meromictic Lake La Cruz, Castile-La Mancha, Spain - LaCruzMarch2015_16m | ecosystem: Environmental > Aquatic > Freshwater > Lake | place: Spain... | reverse complement strand
TCTTTCTGTTGGAAAAAGAATAATCTTATTTTTATCATCCATTATATATTGTGTATAGGTTCACCTTTAAAATTAACTAAACCTTTATCAGTTAAGTATTCTATAAGTTGATTATAACCACCTATTAATTCACCATTTACTTTTATTTGAGGCATTGATTTAACATTTTTGCCAATATCTTCAAATAGTTTTTCTGTATTTGTAAAATCTTCAAATTTCTTTTCTGTGTATTCAAGGCCTAGATTTGTTAATAAATTCTTGGCCTTGATACAATATCCACAGTTTTTTTTACTGTAAACTATAATTTGAGTTATTTCACTCATATTATTGTACAGTTTTTTCTTTAAATGTTTCTTTAAAAGCTTGGTCTGCTTTTTGTTTTAGATTATAAGAGTCAACTACTTCGTTTATCGTGTAGTTATACATCTTATTAAATTCACCTAAAGGCAATCTTAAACCAATCCACGCTCTATAGTAACCTTTTGTTGTTGAAGATACCTCTTGAGCAAATATTTCATAACCTCTTACAGGCGTATTTTCAATTATATTTACTAGAGTTGATTCAACGTCTGTTACAACTGACTTAGTTTCGTTTTTACCAAGTTCTGTAATAAACTGTTTAGATCGTTTATTCATTTCGCCTTTAATTATATCTGCCATCTCGGCCTTTGCAATCATCTTTGCTTTTTCAATTGCTAAACCAAGGTCTGGTGATACTGAAGTTCCGACACCAAAGATACACTGCTTCTCATTAATATCTTGCGAATTAACGTTACAAGCTTTCTTTTCTTTGAAGTCCATCATATACCAAGACGGTACAGTATCTAAAATTTTATTTGATTCTGCTTTGATCTGGTATGTTGAAGTAGAGCAAGCACCTAATATAAAGCCTGTTGCTACTATCATTACTGTTCTTATCATCATATAGTTTTATTTTGTACTCCTTTTTATATCATATACTAATTCTTGCGTTTTGTCAAGTCCTTTTTGCATATAGCCAAAAAAGTCTTTACTGGACACATCAAATAGTATAACCCAAAGAAGTGTTAATATAATAATGTTTTTAAACATTATTGTACCTCCCATTCACCGTTCTTGTTAAGGCACGTCTTTCCGAACGATTTAAAGACGTGATTTGGTCTACTATAATATCGGCAATATTCTGGCGCCGATACATCTCTATAATAGAATTGTGCGAATAAATCCCAGTAGCCCGGTGTATTAATACCTCGTCTACCGTCAGCACACTCCAGAATTTCTTGTTTAATAATGTCATCACCGTTTTGTTTAATCTCAATTTTTACATAACAATACTGGTCGTCTACCTTTTTAGGTTCGTAACCTCTTACTGTATCATATAATACTTTATTCTGTTCTTGTTTTACTCGTTTCAGTGGTTCTCTTTCTTCTTCTGTAATCTCACCTTTTGGCATTATAAACTTTTCATTAGCGGTGGCCTTTGATATAAAAATAGCAATAAGAAAGTATATAAACATTATTAGAAGAAAATATCTTTTAAAATTAGGTATAACTCTTTTCATACGCCAGTTATAAATCATTTGTCTTTTAGGTAAAATACTAATTATTAAATTAAATAAATCTTTAATTATAATACTTAATACCCACATTAATTCTACAAAAAATGGTTTTAAGAAATTATATAACGATTGTTTTATCTTTTGTAATATATTCATTATAAATTTTGGGCTCAGTATTTTCAAGTTTTGATAAAGTATCTCTTAATTCATAAAGTTCGTTCTCTAAACTTCTAAGAGGACTAAATTCTAATTCTTCTATTATAACTTTTTCTCTTGCTTTTAATAATTTAATTTGTTCGTCCATTACTATCTCTTTCTACCCAGCGGCCATCTGGTTGTTGACAAGCCGTACCAAATACAACTCTACGATTGATACCACCAATACCAATTAAAGGCCATTGATTTGTTATATCAACAGTTGCTTCGTAATCTTTACACTTAAAAGGGCCTTCTAAGTATGTTGAATATGTTTTTATATTACCTGAATTTTGTGTCTTTTCATTATACCAATTTGTATAAGATGATGAAGTACCTCTATTCAAATGGTCTACAAATACTGCGTTGTGTACATCATAATCTGAATCATACATAAGGTTAGCACCAACAAAAGCACCTGATACAGCACAAACGGCCGTTAATACAGGATTATCTGAGTATTGTAGGCAGGCCGCTGTTGTGGTGGTTGCACCGGCTACAGCACCAACGTGTGATCTATTATTCACACATTGGTTTGTAAAAATTAAAAATAGAAGTAAACTATATATTCGCAAGTTTCTCATTATCTAATTCAAGTTCTTCTTCATATTTTTTCTGTGCAAAAGTTTTATCAAAAACTGACATATAAAAGTAATCTCTAGGATTTTCACTTTCGTAAGCTTTTAACAACTCATTAAAATTGATGTCTAAAAGATCATACACTCTAGGATTGATTGATTTGTTTTTAATGTGATCTTTGAAGAATTGAATACGATTAACGTAAACTGTAGTTTCTAACGTATCTTCACTAACTTTTTTGTTTTTACTTAATTGTACTCTCGCAAGTTCTATGTCTTTTGTCTTTGCGTCTTTAAACTCTCTAAAAAGAGTATCTTTATCATATGTTATCATAATGTATATTTTATTTGTTGTTTGTATCTATATAAGGTAACACTTTATTGTGTTTATTTCAAGCTCTCCAGAAAAGAAATAGCTCAATAAAATCAATGACTTATTTAATAGCTCTTCCAGGACTCAATAAAATCATTAACCACGTGTTCATATTTCCAGCCTAACCATATGCCTACAACTAGCCCTAGAAAAAACATAAACCAAATCATTTTTTAGCTTTCTTTTTAGGTTTTTTTTCTTTTATTTTTATACGTGATGATTTACCATTCTCGTCTTTAAATAAATCATAAGCATCTTTACCATCAAAGTAATGGCCCTCATAAGTTTTTTTTTTAGTCATTATATTACTCTTTGTCCATAAGTTAAAAGCAAAACTAATATAAGAGCAAATACTGCTGCTCCTATTAAATCATATGTCTTATTACTCATATTATTTTTCCTCCTTAAAAAAATCTTTCAAGTTCTCTACTAGATTTTCATATGTGGCATAACCACCTCCAACCAATTCATTATCAACATATTCTTCAATATGAATATTGCCTGCTGGTTTAGTCTGTCCATCTATTGATAATTGACCTTCTGTTAACATTGTTATTTCAACTTTTTTAGTCATTATATTTTACCCTCTTTTTTTGCTATTAAATATTGCTCATAATTTTTAATACCTTTTTTAGATTGGTTTACTCTTTCTTCGTATGTGCCTCTTTTTTTAGCTTGTCCCATTATATACTCCTATGTTATATTTGTGTGATGGTTGTTGATTTTACGGTTCACGAAAATAGAGATATAAGGTACCGAATCAAATACGCTTCTGCAGCTAGAGGCCATCACTCCCCTTAGAAAGTCCACCTTTATCCCATTCTGTAACATCTAAATTTTTCTTCCCATTGTTTTAATATCTGTACTATCTACAACTTGGTAAGCACCTTTATTATAGGCAATACCAATTGTTTTACCTGCTGGCAACTGTGTAGCATAAGTTCTTTTGTAAGTATCACCAACCACTCTATCACTTGTAGGTATAGAATCTCTTACTTTATAATCAGGTATATCAAAACCTTTATGTCTGTTAATAACTCTACCGTTCTTGTTAAGGTTTAAACCTAATGACTTTAACCAAGTACGATATTGTGTAATGGCCAATTGTAATCTTTGTTTATTTGTCAGCATTTTTATCTTCTGTATTGACGTGTGATTGTTTTTTGTAATTAAATGATTTGTTATTGAATCCTTTTACAGTAAGTTCTATAGAATTGGTATTTGAATTTACTTCTTGCAATATGGCACCTTTTTTAATTTTCATCTTTTGAGTTCTATCACACATATTATTTACCATATTTACTTTCGTTTTCTAGTTGTAACATAGTATCAATATCTGATTCTGCTTTATCAACATCTTCTTGTAAAGTATCTCTAAATTTCACTGCTCTATCTCTAGCAGTTTCTACATCGCCGCTATCAATATGGCCTATAATTTGATTCAGTATATCTATTTGTATTAGTTCAATGTTTGTCATTTTTATATTATACTCCTTCTGTAGCGTATTTGTCAAGCTCTACTTCATCTTGGTCAAGTGTATCTACTACAACTTTACCTAACATTTCTTCAGTTTGGTCATCAAAGCCAGTGTCATAGTAATCTAATTCTAATTGATCTGAATTTTCTTTTACAAGGCTTTTGAAGTTATCTGTATTAAAACCACCATCTTCTAAAGCAATATCTCTTGCTTCGTCAGCATCTTTGGCTTTTACAAAATAAGAAAGTTTTACAACGTAATCTTGTGTAACTCTATAAACGTTTTTACCAACGTCATCTTTGTTTAAATATATCATAATATAGTCCTGTTAGTTTGTTTATACATATAAGGTAACACTTTTTGCTGTAAAATACAAGCTTTCCGTAAAAGAAACTTTGATTTAAAATCAATAACTTATCAACTATTTTTGTTCACGTTTTGTTCTAATGAAGGGTGGAAGAGTTATTTCCAGTTATCTTTGACCCATTGTTGATCTGATTCGTGTGGATTAGGGTTGCCGTGAAAAACGGCCACTTTAGCATTCATATCTTGTTCAAATGTCCATTGTACTTTAGGAAAACGTGGTCGTTCTCTACTAAACCACTTATATGAAAAAGTCCATTCATCAGGAAAAGGTATCAATACTGGATTTTTTTTCATTAAATCTGTTACCACATTTTGGTCACCTTGTACTTTTCTCCAAGATATTCTGTCTGCAAAATACTTGTCCCATATAAGTGAAGAAGCATTACTATTATTCCATTTCATTATACTTGAATTGTAAATGGTTGTAGGCTGGCCAAAGTCATTTAATATGCCAAATGTATTTTCATCTCCGTGATGAGCAAAACAATCTATATTTTTAAGTATCACTACATCTAAGTCCATATATAGATTAACACCTTGTAGGCCTGTTTCAGGATTAAATAATTGTAGTTTATTCCACCAGCCTTCCATATCGTGTCGTGGAAAAGATTTAAAGTGTATTTTACCTGTAACTAAATCAAATAAATTTACGTGGTCTGTAAAACAATAAAATTCATATGGCACTGTAAGGTGTCTTTGTACCATATTATATAACTTTTGTACGTATTCAGGTGAATATTTGTTACCGTAATATACACAACAAAAGTTTATCATTTTTTCTTACCTATCATTAATATTTGTATATAAGATAAAACTTTTTGAGGTTTTTTATCTATAGCTAAATCCAAACCTAAATTGTTTTCTATTTTTTTTGAAAATCTTAATTCTTTATTATCTAATCTAGTTGATAGATATGACAATTGTTTAGCAAAACTATCATCATTTTTAATTTTAAAATAATTGTAAGCACCATAAGTGGAAAAATAACAATCTTCAAAATTGTAATCTTTAAATATTTTTTTTACACCGTTATGTGTATATCTAAAATAATCATTAGGGTAGCCGTGAAATTTCCATACAAAAGGCACCGCAATATATAGCAAACCTTCTTTTGTTGATAATTTAGAAACGTTGTCTGCAAATATCCAAGGATATTCTACGTGTTCTATAACTGAGCAACATATAATTAAATCATAGGTATTCTCTTTTAATGGTTCAATTGTTTTGGTTAAATCTACCACGTGGTCTACATTCTTACCGGCCTCCATATCTATGCCTACATAATTATTATGCTTTACTAAATCTCTAAAACTTTGTGTGTTACCATAGTCTTTACTTCCTATATCTAAAACGTTATTAAAAGTTTTTTTAGGTAATTCTTTTTCTAAAAAATATGATTGGTTTATATCACCCATTTATTTCCTGCTCCTTTAATGTTTTGTATGCTGTACCATTAGATATTTCTTCTAATGTAAATTGATTTTCAGCAACATATTTTAACCACTCATCAATTGTTTTTCTACCAGGCCTTAATGGTTTTTCTACAAATTTTAAATCGTGTGAAGCAATAGGCGATACAATATTATCTGTATGACATATAACTGGTACTTTATTTAATACAGCATCTATTGCAGCCATACTCATATTTGTAATTAAACAATGGCAATCTTTAAGTTCTTCTTTTATATCTGTTTCCCACCATTGGTTGCCTGGTCTTGGTTTGTTTCTGACTCTTATTTCTCTTTGTGTAAACTGTTTAAGTGTACTTGTTACTTCATTTATCCAATCTTCTTGGCTAATACCATTGATATGATACGTAACTGTAGGTGAAGATGGACATAATAATATATGTTTAGTTTCACCTGTGTACCAACCTTTAAATTCTATATCTATACCTTTATTTGCAAGTTCATTTAATCTTTGGCCGGTGCCTACCTTACCTCTTGTCGTATGTAATTTACCTTTGACTATTCTAAAATATGTTTTGTTTTTATCTAATATAGCAGGTTCAGGATATCTTTTTATAGGTAAGGAGAAATAACCTGTGTCAACATACCACCATTCTTCTTTTTTTTCTATACATTCTTGTATTCTTTTTATATTATTGCCTGCTAATCCCCAAAAGAAATGCACGGGCTTATCTGTATCTGGCCAACCTTTTGTGATGGCAGGCCATATCTGATGTGATAAACATTTATCCCAATTTATAAAATGACAAGTAATCATTAACAACAGCTTGGTGCGTAAAGTACCTCGGATTTTACCGCTAAAACTTGTTTATAATTTATACTCTCAAAAAAATTATGAATTGTATCTTCTGTTAGACCTGTTTTATTCATAACCTTTTTCTTTTTTTCTATATGTATAAAAGGTTTATCTCTTTCAATTAATTTAACTGCACCTTTACATACTTCAATTTCATATCCTTCTGCATCTATTTTTATGTAATCTATTTTATTAAATTCAAATCGGTCTAAAGAATAAACTTCTATTTCTCTATTACCTGATGGTGTGATAAAAGTATTACCAGATTCATTAGGATCGTATTGTATCTTTACTTTCTTCTCTACACTACCTAATCCGTAAGGATATAATGTATAGTTATCTTTAACTATATTTTTAATATAACATTCTCTTACTTCATTCATTGGTTCAAAAGCATAAACGTGTTTAAATAATTCAGTAAAATCTTTTGACCAAAAACCTACGTGTGAACCTACGTCAATTACATTATTAAATTCTTTTATATGATTTTTAATATGGTTTAATATAGTCGTTCTATGTGTTGTTTGATATCCACCATCAGCTATATATTGTTCAAAATGATTATCACTATCTGGTAACCACCAACCTTTTACATTTTTCATAATTTTAACCACCTATCGTTATTTAATGTCCATCTTACTACTTGATTAATTCTTTCTTCAATAGAAACTTTAGGTTCCCAACCTATTTCTTTCATTAAATCACCATCTAAAGCATACCTTAAATCGTGGCCCGGTCTACTTGTATGAAAGTCTACCATTTGATAATTTAATTCTTTGTTTTGTGCTCGAGCAATCTTCTGTGCCAGTTCTAAATTGTTCCACTCTACAGGTCCTACTAGATTAAATTTAGGACATTTAGCACCACCATAATCTCGTTCTAACTTAGAAATTTTATTTTGGTTTTGTAATAAAAATAAACAACCATCTGCTACATCACTTGCGTGTATGTAATGTCTGCTGCCAGGTATTGTTTTTGTTTCATCACTATGTATTGTTACGACTTCTCCTGTGCTAGCCTTTTTTATTGTCATAGGTATAAACTTCTCAGGATGTTGTCTTTCACCAAATACATTCATTGTGTGAGTAATATAAATTGGCATACCATAACTGTTTTCAAAAGCAACGGCCAATTCTTCACCACCTGCCTTTGTAGCACTGTATGGATTTGTTGAATTATATCGGTCTCTTTCTTTATATTTAACACCAACAGGTGCTGGCCCAAATACTTCGTCTGTACTAAAATATATAAATCTTTCTAAGTTCTTTTGTTTACGACCAAAGTTTAATATATTACAAGTTGCTACAACGTTATCTAATACAAAAGTCATTGGATCTTCTATAGAACGGTCAACGTGTGATGAGGCGGCCATATGTATAATATATTCAAACTCACCAAAATCGGCCGTAAGCATTTGATTTACTTCTGCTCTTAAATCGTGGTAAACTATACGTAATCGTTTTTGTGTTTCTTTATCAAACTCGGTCATCATATCTGCAATACGATTTAAATTACCAGAGTAATCCAATCTATCTAAAGATACTATTTCCCAATCTGTGTTTTTTAAAAAATGTCTTATTGTGTGATGTGCTATAAAACCTGCACCACCTGTAATCAATACTCGTTTACTCATACTAACCTTTCTATTTCAATCCACTTCTTACCTATAATTTCAGGCGTGTGGTGTTGATCTATATATAATTGGCCTGCTTTTATGTTTTGCAACACTTCGTTTCTATTATTTATGGCATACTTTAAACCTTGTCCATAATTAAAATCTGAAACAAAATATGAAAAATTCCTAAATGGTTCATAACTATCAACACCTGTATTTGTTAATACTAATTTACCTCTTTGTATACCATCTATTAGTCTATTTGGACTTTTAGCTGATATGTTTTCATTAACACTTACAATCGGTATTAAAACAAAATGACAATCATCTACTATTTGATCTTGCAATTCATATGTCCACTGATAAGCATACAATATTTTTTGTTCTATCAAATGTTTTACTTTATCTAAATGTTTCTGTACTCTTCCTATAACAACGTGTATTTCTATTTTATTATGTATTCTTTTTAAATCATTTACAATTTTATTCCAATCTATAACTTCAAAATTTTTACCTGCACCATAATAAGCAAATTTTATTATTGTATCTTCTTTTATATTTAAAGGTATAGGTTCTTTTCTTTCTCTTTCTACTGGATCGGTTATCACGTGTGCTTTTTTACCTGTGTTTCTAAAAATAATATTAGCTAATGTTGGTGTTGATGTAACAACTAAATTAGCATTTTTACATAAGAAATTATAAGTTTCAACCAACTTTTTTTTACGACTTCCCCATTTATCATCACATATATCGAATACAAATTTTACTTTACTATCTAATAAAAATTGTGCATCTTTTATAGAGGTGTCTTTTGCTAATACTATAATATCATCTCTTGTTGCCTTATCTAAATTTTCTATTTGACCATCATTTTTTCTCATACCTTTTAAAGGTATAATTGCTCTAAATCTACGTGAAGCTCTTGTATGTTCTCCATCTTTTGCTTTGAATTTTAATGTGTAAAATTTTATATTCATTTTCTTTTTTTAACTTTAAAATCTTTTTCATTTCTTGGTTTATATATTGTAGAATGCCTTTCTTTTACTACAATTGGTTTCGTATAATAATAAAAGGCTAAACTTCTTCTATATCTATCTTCAGGACAAGTCATAGGGTCTGGATGTCCGTGCCAAGAATTTTCAGTAGTATTAAAAATTACAGTTGTATTTTTTTTAGGAGATATTGATTTTTTTAAAGAACCCATTTCTGTGTCCCATAAATCTAAATTGCCACCATATTCATCAGGCCAATTATCGTTTAAATAAACAAGTACATTAATTCTTCTGTCTAAAAAAGATATAGGGTGAACGTTAAAATCTACGTGCATTTTTAAAAAACCACCATTTTGAATTGAATGTGGCCCTCCTCCTTCAAAATAAGGATCTGATTGTATATTATTAATGCCTGTTAATTTTTCTAAAAACATACAAAATTCTGGACTGTTTAATTCTAAACAAAATTCTTTAGTAATTGGTTCAAAAAATTTTAACTTATCAGGTTGAAAAAAAGATAATTTTTTTCTAACAGCTTTACCAGATTCATTTTTCATTATTTCTTCCATAACTGGAAATTCATTATATATTTTTGTTAAAACATCATTATCAAATAAATCATAAAAAACTGCGTGTGAAAAAGGAGAAGCGTTAATATAATCAAGATGTTTTTCTTCAGCTAATTTATTAAATTTATCTACATTAAAATATTTCATAATTTAAAATCTATATGTTTTTGATCGTATTGTATTTCATTTAAGGTTTTCAAAGCATATCCACTAGAAAAATCTCCTTTTTCAAATTGACAAGCACTTAAATATAATATATGTTCTTTAATTTTATCATCATCAGGAAAATAAGGATTATCTACATTTTCAATTTTACTTTCACTTAAATAAGAAGCTGCATTAGGTCCCAATGTTATAACAGGATAACCATTTAATATGGCTTCAATACTTACTATGCTACTAAATGTTACAACACAATGTATATTATCGTTTTTTAATTGATCTAAAAATTTATCTTTATAAATTCTTACTTGTCTTGATTTAGGTTTTTGTCTTATAATTATTTCTTTATCTGTAAATTTTTTAATTTTTTCTATTGTTTCAGATATCCATTGACTTACTTTATAATCATAATGCTTAAATACTTTAGAAGTTGGTGGTGCAATTAAAATTTTAGAACCTTTTATTTTCTTTTTAGGTTTAAAAATATCAAAACTTTCTCCCATAATTTTATAAAATCTATTTTTAATTGTGTTTATATTTGTTCTTTGACTTAACTGTTCACTTGATAAATGATTTAATACTTGAAAATTATTTTTTGTAAATCTATGCCATAGTTTATATTTTTGAGGAAAATAACCAGTATCTACATAGTAAAAATCTATATTATTTTTTAAACATTCTTTTATAAAAGGGCTTCTGGCCATACCTCTAAAAACAATAGGTGTTTTATCATTAAAATCTAATGTATCTTTATGTATAGATATATTATTATTTAAGAGATGATTTAATATTTTTTCACCTTTAACTTTAGTATAAACTCTTATCATATCATATCTTTAATAATATCCCAATAATAACCACTACTTAAATCATAATGATTAAAATGAGTATTGGCGTATCTTATAAAAAACTTTTCTCTATCTAAATTTAAATTTGGTTTTTCAATGTCTGATAGTTGACCAGCATTCATATCATAAAAATAACAATTAGGTGAAGAAATAAAAATTGGTTTTCCTTCTACAACTGCCGGACAAGCTGATGATGAAGCAAACGTTACAACTGCATATGAGTTTCTTATTGCTTCTATTAGTGGAGGATATTCACGCATTTTAGAATGTATTATAACGTTTTTAATTTGGCCTGATGTTGACCAAGCATACAATTTATTAAAATCTTCTACGCCAAAATTACCTTTTGCTCGGTGCATTCTTATAATAATAGGTCTATCAGTGTATTGCCTTAATGTATTTGTTGTTTCAATAGCATATTCGGCAGCGTTTTTTTGTTCACCAGAATAACCTTCAGAACCTCTATTCAAATTAATTAATATGTAATCACCTTTTTTTATATCGTAATCATTTACTATAATATTTCTATCAGTTTTAATTTTATCCCAACGTTTTGGATCTGGATTAGATCTCATTAACCATTTACCACCTTTTAAAGGATAAACGTGGCCGTAAGATAATCTAATTAATCTTTTATTTTCTAATGTAAGTGCTTTTAATTTATTTTTGCTTTCATCTCCACTATGGTCATATGCAATTAATACATCTCCGTCTATATAAAATATTTTACCACTTGGTTCAAACTTATCTATTATCTGTCGTCTTAAAGAATTATTTGGTTTATTTGCGTCATTGTACATTTGATAATTAAAACAAAAAGCATAATCTGAATTTATAATAGTATGGTCTTTTACAGGTATAGCTTTCCATTCATTAGAGTGTACATTAACACCTTGTTCAAAGGCTGTAACCCAATCTGCTTTATAATTATCTGCTGTAGTTTTATAATAGATTGCTATTGTTTTCATTTTTGAATACAAATTTTAACTGTGTTTGTATAAATGTTAAACCATTCAGAAGAATAATCACAAGTATTATAATCATTAAAATATGGCCCACCATCTGTGTAGTGTACATTTTTTACTTCTTTTTTATAAGGATATTCACCGACTAACCAATTCCATTCTAATGGTAATGAACCTATTAATTCTTCGTTCTCTAACCATTTAAACTGATGTAACTCTAAACCGCTGGCCTTATTGACATAATCTGGCGTTAATGTAGTACACTTCTTGCAATTCAATAACATAAAACTAGACCAGTTTTTCTTTGCATATTTTGTTTGTACTTGACCTAAGAATTTTGTATCATCTTTAGGTGTATAGTCGTGTTTACAAACCTGTACGGCATACTTGTCATCTCTTAATCTCCATAATTCTGCTATATCGGCCATCATTAACATATCACAGTCCATAAACAAAGCCCAACCTTGATAGTTCATCAGGTGTGGTATTATAAATCTACTAAACGAAAATTCTGTTGATGAAAGATTATTTCTTTCTCTTACAAAGTCATCTTTAATATTTGGTAAATAGATTGGTGTGATGGCCACAGGTTTTGTACTGTGTCTTAATATACTTTCTGATAGTATATGATGTGCTATTTTTTCTTTACTGTCGTATCCTATAAAAACGTTTATCATAATGTCCTTATTTATCTATTGTATAAAATCGTATCCTTTATCCTTTTTCTTTTTACCTTTTAAATGTGTAGTGTATTCGGCCAATTTAGAGTGTGGCCAAACGTGGCCATCTTTTCTTGTACCAGTTAAATTGAATTGTGGTTGACCTGACAAATACTTTTCTCTTACTTTATTCCATACATAACTATCGTGCCATTGTTCTTCTTTAAATAATAAATCTAATTCGTAATATTCTCTTAATTTTTCTACAAAGTTTTTTGTGTGATGATTTGTTAAGTTATAACCTACAAAACCACATTCAGGATATCTAGGTGGTTCTGGCCTGTCTAAGTAACATATAGTATAATCAATTGGTAATATTTTATTAATTATTTCTTGTTCTGTAATTCTTTTTGTAAACACCACATCAGCATCAATCCAAAATACATAATCATATTTACCTTCCATCATTAAATGAGTTTTGGCATATACTTTATAACTAAATCTTATTGCGTCTTTAAGAAAATCTAAACCATATATTATTTTACTTGTATCATTTTTTTCTGTACTGAATTGATTTCGTTTTGAATTTCGTTCTATAAATTGTTTTAAACTAGGATTTGTTTCGTGTATATCTCTATAAATTATATTATCACGCATAGGGCCAATTTCAGGAATCCAACCCTCGTGGTAAATATAACAATCAAATGGCCAATTATAAGTTTGTAAAAATCTAAAGGCGTAATACTCGTATAACTGTTTATTTAATGATGTTACTATTGCTATTTTCATAACCGGCCTTTGCTATATAATAAGCATCTATTATATCTGTAATTGGATTGTTGAGTGTAGGTATATCAAAAACTTTCATTAGATTTGTATTCGTATCTTTTGTAAATTGGTCATACATCTTTTGTTTGTCTGCATTACCTTTACCTGTGGCAAATTTCTTAATGACACTTGGTACTAATATTCTATAATTATATTCTTTTAATCTATACTTTAATATACCACCGTTTTCTGCAATTTGAAATACGGCTTGTCCTTTACTGCCAAAAGAATATCCTTCAATGAAAATTTGTGGGTCTGTTAATTTGTTTATGATTGATAATGCCCAACTTGATAGATTTTCAAATCTTTCTATAGGATTTTTATATTCAGTATGTTCTGTGCCTAATATATTCTTCATCATATTACCAATATGTTTCTTTTTACTTGTGAGATAAAAGAATTTACAATCTTCAAATTTAAAACTACCTGTACTGACGCAAATGGCCGGTGAGTTTAAACTAAAATCAATACCCACCGTGTGCATATTACTGATTGCCTTTTAATATCTCATTCATTCGTTTTTCAAATTTTTCATAATACCATAATTTAGGTTTCATTGTTTTTTCAATGTAATATTTTTTAATTTTATCAAATCTTTTATTTACTTCAGGTATTTTATTATATAATTCTTCAATTGATTCGACTCTTTGCCATTGATCTGCAACAAGAGTATTATCACTATCATAATTTTTCCAAACAAAAGGAAAAATACCTAATGCAATTGCTTCGTGATAACGGCTTGTTGTTGCCTTAGGGTCTAACCAATTAAAACATAAAGTAGATTTTGCTTTTGTTAAATCGCCTAGTAAATTATACATAGTATCTATTTTTCTATCAGCTTTAAAAGAATTATATTTACCAATAAAATATGATTTAATTTTATTATCTTCTTTAATTTGTTTAAAAACCAAATGTCTTTCATCACCAGAATCTATATCATCAATAAGTTTTTTTTTATCACAACCCCAATAAATAAAATCATACGTTTTTTTTGTTTTAGATAATTGTGTTGAAATATTTTCTTTAATAAAATGATATTTCATTCCGTGCAAACCTCCAGGTAAATCCATTTCATCAAAAGTAGAAAACTTACCTATAGGTTTATTTTTAAAAGTTCTTGTACGATATAATTCTTCATTGTCGGCACGGTCGCTACGTACTAAAACAACGTGTTTTTTTGGTAGATATTCAATAATTTGTTTAGTTAATACTTCAGAACGTTCTCTTTGTACTGGATCTCTATAACCTTTGATATGTTCTAAAAATTCATTTTCGCTGGGAATAATTATAACATCAGCATCTATAATGTCATCTAACTTTCTACGATTAGCCGTACTCCAACCGAAGTTACATACGCCATATGTGTGTTGTGGATTTTTTAAAATGTATTCTTTATATAATTCATAAAAAGAATCCATAATATCTTGAAGTGGCTTTTTATAATTAGTGCCACGTCTAAGTCGAGTAATAGTTAATTTCATAATTAATTCCAATCTTCATTATCTACCTCAGTTATCTCCTCATCTATTGCGTGAGCACAAAAAGGACACGTAATAGGAGTTGTTTCGTGTATCTCATTGTTCCACGCTATTACATATTTAGTTTGACAGGAAGAACAAGTTTTTGTTTGTTTAGTGATCATTATAATTTAAACTTTTTAAATTGATCTTTTTTAACATCTTGTTGAATACCACCAATTATATAACTTTCAATTTCTGTTTCTTGTGGAGCATTTTGCATTGATCTACTATTCAACCAATGATCTACCCAAGGTAATGGATTTATTTTTGTATCATAAACAGGATCTAAACCAATGGCCTTCATACGTCTATTTGCTGTGTATTCTACAAACTGATGTAAAAGTTTTTCTGATAACCCTATCATTGAACCTTGTGAGAACAAATAAGTTGCCCATTGTTTTTCAGAAGCAACAGCATCATCATACATTTTGTAAACTTCTTTTTCTGTATCTTTAATTACTTTTAACATTACTTTGTCGTTCTCTATGTCTTTATAGTTATTAATAATTCTTTGTGATACTGCTAAGTGTTGACTTTCATCTCGAGCAATAAAAGAAATAATCTTTGCTGAACCTTCTAATAACTTTAATTCACCAAAAGCAAAACTACAAGCAAATGATACATAGAATCTTAAACCTTCTAATATGTTTACTGTTACTAAAGCCTTCCATAATCTTTTCTTTAATTCATACATATCAACTTTATCAGGTGTCAATTGATATTTGTAACCCATTTCAATTAAATCATCATAACATCTTGTTACTGATTCTGCACGTTCTTCAATTTTCTTATCTTCAATAATTGTATCAAAAATTTCACCAGGATTTGCATATAGATTTTTTATAATGTAAGTATATGATCTACTATGTATTGTTTCCATAAAATCCCAAGTTACAATACAACCTTCCAATTCAGGTAAAGAACAGAAAGGTAAAAATGCCAAACAAGGTCCACGTCCTTGTACGCTATCTAACATTGTTTGGTATTTTAAATTAGATGTAAATATATTTTTTTGTTCTGGTCTTAATTCTTGGTAATCGTTACGGTCTTTTTGTAATGATACTTCTTCAGGTCTCCAAAAGAAACCTAATTGTTGTTGTGTAAGTTTATCAAAAATAGGATACTTAAATGTATCATATCTTTGTACGGCTAAATCTTCACCAAAAAACATTTGTGCTTTGGTAAAATCTAAACCTTTTGATTTATTAAAAACTGACCTACTCATAATTATATTTTACACGATTCGCAATCGTCATCTTCCTTTGTTATTGTTTCTGGCACGTTATCTTTAAAACCTACTGGATGTGCCGGTTCATCTTCATCTTTTTTACCATCATATGTGTTTTGATAGTAAGATGTTTTCCAACCATACTTATACGTTGTCAATAAGTCATTTATCATTTCTGATAATGGTGTTTGGCCACTATCATAGTTTTGTGGATTATAAGACCAGTTACCACTAATAGCCTGGTCAAAATACTTTTGCATTACTGCAACCACATTTATATATCCTTCATTGGACTTCATATCCCAAAGTAAGGTATAAAAATTCTTTAGTGTATTATAAGACGGCACCACTTGTTTTAATGGGCCTTTCTTTGATTTCTTTACTGATATAAAATCACGTGGTGGTTCTATACCATTTGTTTCATTAGATACTACACTTGAAGATTCTGATGGCATTTGAGCCGAGAGTGTGCTATGTCGAAGGCCGTGCTCAACAATATCCTTCCTCAATTTCTCCCAATTATAAGATAGTTTTCTTGTTACTATTTCGTCTACCTCTTTTTTATAGGTATCAATTGGTAAGATACCATCAGAATATTTTGTACGATTAAAGTACTCACACTTACCTTTTTCTTTTGCAAGAGTATTACTTGCCTTTAATAAATTGTATTGAAATGCTTCCGATAATTCATCAACTAATTTCCACGCACTCTTTTCACTATATAATACTTTATTCTTCGCTAGATAGTGTGCTAATCCTATGTAACCTATACCTAGACTTCTTCTTGCCTTTGTAGAAATCTCAGCGGCCTTTACAGGATACTGTTGATGTTCTATAATTTCATCTAAAGACCTTACTGATAAATCGCATAGTGTTTCTAATTCATCAAAATCTTTTAGTGTACCTAAATTGATAGCAGACAATATACATAATGCAATTTCACCATCTTGGTCAATATGTTGTAATGGTTTAGTAGGTAATGTAATTTCTTGGCATAGATTTGACATTGTAATTATATCTTTAAATGATGAGTGTGTATTACAATGGTCTATATTCATTATATAGATACGGCCTGTTTCTGCTCGTTCTTTTAATAAACTTTGTATAAGGTCTTGTGCTTTAATTTTTCTTTTCTTAACTGATGTTTTCTTTTCGTATTCTTCATATAGTTTATCAAATGAATCTGTACCCCAAGTTTCATATAAATCTGGTACTTCGTGTGGTGAAAACAAAGTTATATGCTCATCATCAATAAATCTTTGATAAAATAATTTTGATAGTTGAATTGAATAATCTAATTTACGAACTCTATTATCTTCTGAACCTTTATTGTTTTTAAGAACTAATATATCTTCTATCTCTTGGTGCCATATAGGAAAATGAACCGTGGCAGAACCACCTCTTACACCGTTTTGTGTACAACACTTAACTGTTGCTTCAAATTTTTTAAGAAAAGGCACAACGCCTGTGTGTTGAACTTCACCACCTCTTATACGAGAATTAATACCTCTTATACGGCCAGCATTGATACCTATACCGGCACGCTGAGCGACATACCTGCCAATAGCCATATCGCTAGTAAAGATACTAGGTAAAGTATCATCAACATCAACAAGAACACAACTAGCATACTGACGAACAGGAGTACGGACGCCAGCCATAACAGGAGTCGGAATATTAATTTTAAACCTGGAGATTGCGTCATAATATTTTTTAACATAAGTCATCCTTTTATCTTTGGCATATTGTGAAAATATTGTTGCCGAGATAAGCATATACATAAACTGAGGAGTTTCGTAAACTTCTCCTGAGCTTCGGTCTTGCACTAAGTATTTATCAATGACTTGGCGAAGGCCAGCATAAGTAAAATTATAATCTCTTGTGTGGTCTAACCATAAATTCATTCGGTCAAATTCTGATTTATCGTACCACTTTAATATATCGGCATCATATACTTTTAAATCTACACCTTTTTTTGTATGTTCGTATAGATGAGGGTGGTCCCATAATTTACTGAAAATACTTTTTCTTAAACTGAATAGTAACAATCTTGCGGCAACGTATTGGTAGTTAGGTGTTTCTAATGAAATTAAATCTGAAGCTGACTTGATAAGAATTTGTTGTATCTGATCTGTAGATATACCATCAAAAAATTGTAAACCACTTTTCATTTCTACTTGCGAAGCCGATACACCTGTTATATCTTCACAAGCAAACTCAACCATTTGGTGTATCTTTTCAATGTTAAGAGGTTCTTTTTCTCTGGAGTTTCTTTTTTGAACTAAAATTTTTTCAGTCGTCATACGTTACATTTCTTCCAAGAATTAAGTTTTGTTAATGCTGATAATTTATTGTGTGTGTTATTACTTATAATACTTTGAATCTCTGGAATAGTCTTACCAGATATGATTAAATCGTTAATATCTTTTGATTTTATATTATCTGGCCACATAAAAATATTATAATTATTGTCAATCACTTTATACATACGTTTTACGATTTCTTTATTACGTGGTTCATTATCAAAAATATAAGTTACATTTTCAGGATTTGTTTTTAAAGTCAAATCAGCACCAGCGGCCGCCAAACAATTATCTATAAACAAACTATCAATAGGGCCTTCAGTAATGTATATATGTTTTTGAAAATTTATTCTTTCTAAACCATATACCTTTTGTTTAGTTTCGTCAAGCTTTATTGTTAAATATTTTGGTTGTTCATTACCAAATGCACGGCCTTGAAAAGCAAATAAATTGCCAGTTGTATCATAGAAAGGTATAATCAATCTAGGATGTTCACCTTTAAAATTTTTAAATGTATCTGGTTTTACTTTATTCACCAAAGACATAAACTCCATACTTAAATATAATATATCAAAATACTTTTCAGGTATTCTTCGTTTGACAATATATTTTCTAGCAGGATGGCCTTCAGGTAATTCTGCTATTGTAGGTAATTCTTCAATAATATTTA
>Ga0247839_1004092_pt1 | contig 19176 bp, 19 predicted proteins | sample LaCruzMarch2015__6_FD_192405 | JGI IMG/M metagenome (GOLD analysis project Ga0247839, IMG submission 192405) | Freshwater microbial communities from meromictic Lake La Cruz, Castile-La Mancha, Spain - LaCruzMarch2015_16m | ecosystem: Environmental > Aquatic > Freshwater > Lake | place: Spain... | reverse complement strand
TCTCTTCCTCGGACAGCGAAGCCACATAAACGACCGTCACCTCACACGGGCCGAAATTTCTCAGTTCGCCGACCCAGCGCAAGGCGGCATCGGAATAATTGGAAAAATCCGACGCAACAAAAATCTTCAGTGCCCGCTCGCCGTGCACCCATGCCTCAAATGGCTTGGACGAACGCACCGTGAGAGTGGGCACTGGAGCGGTCTCTGCAATTTCTTCCGAGACACTCCCGATCGTCCAGTGGTCAAAAGCCGTTTTACTTACTGCGGAAACCACAAGCAAATCCACCGGATGTTTGGCTGCAAAGTCCACCAGCGCATCCTCTGCGAATTGGCCATGCAGAACCTCGCCGCTCACACCGGCAACGCTTGTGCAGCATTTTGCGATCTCTTGCTTGAGGCGCTCGCGTGCGGGACGCAGATTCCGATTCAATGCTACCGTATCATCGCCATAGGTATTGAATTGATCCGCCACATGCAGGAGTGCCAGAGCCTTTTGACTTTTTTGCGCCAGCGCGGCAGCAGTAGCTACGGCCTCTGCAGCATTTTCAGAAAAATCCGTTCCGCAGATGATTGTTCTCTTGGTTTGAGGTGTCATGTTTTAGCAAAGCACTTCAGAGAATAATTCTAACTGATTCTGCATGAGTAATTCACCTCATAACACCAAAGGCAGGATGGTTCACCGGATTTTTGAAATGTAGCGAGGGTATCTTGCTTTCCGAGTCGTAGGCTCCAAGCCGGAGGCCTGCGATGGAAGGCCGTCCGACGACAGGCGCGGCAGCGGCCCTAATCGAGTTTCTCTTAAAGTCAGCAATTTTGGAGACATTTGTGTAAGGCCGGTCTCTGTGGCGTCAGCGGATCCGGCACGGCACGCTTCCGCAGGGGAGAAACCTGCCACAATGCAAGAAGGCGGGGCATCGCTGCCCCGCCTTTTTGGTAAGATTTCCAACGATTGGCTTCAGGATTTCTGCTCAAGAATGGCCGCTTTGACTTGCGCTGGGACCTCCTCGAAATGGGAAGGTTCCATCGAGTAGGAGGAGCGGCCTTTTGATAGCGAACGGATGGCGGTGGCGTATCCGAACATTTCAGCCAAGGGAACTTCTGCATTGATTGTGCAGAGGTTGCCTTTGGTTTCCATGCCTTGAATGCGGGCGCGGCGGCGGTTGAGATCACCCATGATGTCGCCTTGGAACTCGTCTGGAGTCACATTCTCAACTTTCATAACGGGCTCAAGCAGGATCGGCTTGGCCTTTTTGAGGCCATCCTTGAGTGCAAAGATCGCAGCCATCTTGAAGGCCATTTCGTTCGAGTCAACATCGTGGTAGGAACCGTCTGTGATATCCACATGCACATCGATGACTGGGTAGCCGGCGACGACTCCGTTGAGGACAGCTTCCTTGAAGCCTTTTTCAACTGCGGGGATGTATTCTTTAGGAATGGTGCCGCCGACAACTTTGTTCTCGATGGTGAGGCCTTTGCCGCGCTCGTTCGGGCGGACCTTGCAGACGACATGGCCGTATTGACCGCGCCCGCCAGACTGCTTGACGAGTTTGCCCTCGCCCTCAGCAACATTGAGGATGGTCTCCTTGTAAGCGATTTGTGGCTTGCCCGAGTTTGCTTCGACTTTGAATTCGCGCAACATGCGGTCGCGAATGATTTCGAGGTGGAGCTCGCCCATGCCAGCGATGATTGTTTGGCCGGTTTCCTCGTCTGTGAATACTCGGAAGGTCGGGTCTTCTTCAGCAAGACGCTGAAGGGCGATGCCCATCTTTTCTTGATCCTGTTTGGTCTTTGGCTCGACGGCCATCGAAATCACGGGATCAGGGAAGGATGGGGGCTCGAGGAGAATCGTATGATCCTCGTCGCAGAGTGTGTCGCCGGTGGTGATGTTTTTGATGCCCACAATGGCGGCGATGTCGCCCGAGTAGCAGGTGTCGATATCCTCGCGCTTATCGGCCTGAATTTGGATGAGTCGACTGATGCGTTCGCGCTTGTTTGTGCGTGGGTTGTAGACCGTGTCACCCTTCGAGAGCTTGCCGGAGTAAACGCGGAAGAAAACGAGCTTTCCAACAAAAGGATCGCTCCAAAGCTTGAAGGCCAGCGAGCAAAACTTGGCATTGTCGTCTGAGACAACCTCCATGGGCTCGCCATTGTCGGGATTTTGTCCCTTGGCCGGCTCGATGTCGAGTGGTCCGGGGAGATAGTCCACCACGGCATCAACGAGGTATTGCACGCCTTTGTTCTTAAATGCTGATCCACCGGCAACAGGCACGAATTTGTTGGCGATCGTCTGGCGACGGATCGCCGCCTTGAGTTGCTGGACGCTGATGGGTTTTTCTTCAAGGAAGAGCATGCCGATTTCCTCGTCGAGGTCACACATTTGGGAAATGAGATCCTCGTAGGCGGATTGTGCGAGGTCTTTCAAGTCCTCTGGAATTTCTTCGATGGTGTAAGTGGAGCCCATCGAGTCATCATCATGATATATAACGACCTTCTGGTTGATAACATCGATCTGGCCCTTGAGATAATCCTCTTTTCCAACAGGGATGAGGACTGGCCAAGCATTGGCGCCGAGTTTCTGGCGCATCGAGTTCACTGCGTTATTGAAATCTGCGCCTGTGCGATCCATTTTGTTCACGAAAGCGATACGGGGCACGCCGTATTTCGTGGCTTGGCGCCATACTGTCTCTGACTGAGGCTGCACGCCGGCCACACCGCAGAACACGGCGATGGCACCGTCGAGAACACGGAGTGAGCGCTCAACCTCGGCCGTAAAATCGACGTGGCCGGGAGTGTCGATGATATTCACGCGCATTTTGATGCCGTCGTAAGCCTTGTAAATGCCTTCCTCAGGGCGCTGCATCCAAGAGCAGGTGGTGGCTGCTGAGGTGATTGTGATACCACGCTCGCGTTCTTGCTCCATCCAGTCGGTGACGGTCGTGCCCTCGTGGACCTCGCCGATCTTGTGAATCATGCCGGTGTAGAAGAGGATGCGCTCAGTGAGTGTGGTCTTGCCCGCGTCGATGTGGGCGGCGATGCCGATATTGCGTGTGCGCTCAAGCGGAAATGCGCGCTTTGGAGAATTCGGGTTCGTGGTGTCGGTCGGTGCAGACATAGGATCGTGTGAGGTTCTTAGTTTTTGAGATTGTGTATGGTCTTGAGGGGAACCGCCTCAGGGTGAGAGACCTTCTTGGCGGTAAAAAAAGAGGGCGGTTTTTTCCGGGGAAAAAACCGCCCTTCCGAGATTTGCTACCAGCGGAAGTGGGCGAAGGCACGATTGGCCTGTGCCATCTTGTGCATATCGTCGCGCTTCTTAATCGCATTACCCTGACCTGCGGCTGCGTCTTTCAATTCGTAAGCGAGAGCGTTTTCCATTGGCACGCCTTTGCGTTTGTTTGCAAAAGTGACGAGCCAGCGCATTGCCAAGGCAATCTGCCTGTTCGCTGGGACTTCCATGGGAACTTGGTAGGTTGAACCACCGACTCGGCGGGACTTCACTTCGAGGCGTGGTTTAACATTCTCGATCGCTTTGTTAAGCGTCTCGAGGGGATCGACGGTATCCGTGCCTTCGCGCGTTTTGTCGATGGCGGTGTAAACGATCCGCTCCGCGATGGATTTCTTGCCGGACAACATGACGCTGCTGATGAGGCTTGCGACAATCGGGCTGGCGTAACGGGCGTCTTTTTTGACTTCCTTGTGAATGACTCTGCGGCGACGGGACATATCTTGATTTTTGTTATCTGATTAAAATTTCTAATTCTGGCAATTACTTTTTCTTGCCCGTAGCGCCTTTGGCACCTTTAGCGCCTTTGGCACCCTTGTCTTCTTGACCGGGCTTCGGACGCTTGGCGCCATACTTCGAGCGACCACGGCGGCGTCCATCGACCCCAAGGCTGTCGAGCGTGCCACGAACGATGTGGTAACGAACGCCAGGAAGGTCTTTGACCTTGCCGCCGCGAACGAGAACAATCGAGTGTTCCTGCAGGTTGTGTCCCTCACCGGGGATGTAGGCAATGACTTCGTGTCCATTCGTGAGGCGCACCTTCGCCACTTTACGAAGAGCCGAGTTCGGCTTCTTGGGCGTGCGTGTCATGACCTGCACGCAAACGCCTCGGCGCTGTGGGCAATTTGCCAGAGCGGGCGACTTGGATTTGACTTTGATTTTTTGGCGTCCCTTGCGGACGAGTTGATTGATTGTGGGCATTCTAAATCTCGTTTCTGAATTGCGTGATTCGATCGGTTTGCTGTCTGCCAAGTAATGGCAATGATGCGCCTTCGACACCTCGCGGGAATCGAGGAAAATAGGGATCACTTCCAAGGTTGCAAGATAAAAAAACAGTTTTTTCAAGGCTCTTCCATCGTGTAGGGAATGAGGCCGTGAAATTATTCTTCATCCTACTCACGGTCATTCTTTCGTGTGGTTGTGCAGGTCACGCGGTCTTCGACCATGCGCAGCCTGTCATCGAAGCTGAGGCCTCAAATCCCGGTGTGGTTCTTGACGCTGCGGCAGAGCGGGAGGCCCTCGGACGGTTCGACTCCTTCTTTGCCGATGTCACGGAGGACAGTATCCGCTCACACATGGATCGCTTTTACGCGCCGGATGTTTTCTTCAATGACACTCTGAAATCCCTGCGTGGCCGCGAGGCGGTGAAGGAGTATTTCCTGCGCATGCCGCAGCACACCGAGTTTGTGCGGGGAAATACACTCGACCACGCCCGCTCGGGCGCGAACTATTATGTGCGCTGGATCCTTGATGTTCGCTACAAGGGCGCCAAGGAGACAGTCCGCACGATGGGTGTCACGCTCCTGCGTTTCGACGAGTCTGGCCGCGTCGTGCTTCACCAGGATTTCTGGGATTCCTCTGCGGGTTTTTACGAGCATCTGCCGGTGCTTGGTGGCCTGATGCGATGGATCAAATCAAAAATCTGAGCCCTTTGCCTATCGATCGCAGAGAGGCTCTACGCCGCCTTTTCGAGACTGGTGCGCCTGTCCTCTCGCTGGCTCCCATGCAGGACATCACGGACCTGCCTTTCTGGCGGCTCATGTCGAAATACGGCGGGGCGGATTTGTATTTCACCGAGTTCTTCCGCGTGACGCCGCATTATGTCCCGGAGAAAAACATCCTGCGTTCGATTCTTGAAAATCCCACAGGTCGTCCAGCGATTGCGCAGATTATTGGAAACGATCTGGAGGCCATGGCGAGAACCGCCCAGGCGCTGGAAAGGCATCCGGTGGCTGCGGTAGACCTCAACCTCGGGTGTCCCGCTCCGGTCGTTTACCGCAAGTGTGCCGGTGGTGGGTTGCTGCGCGATCTGCCGAGGGTGGATGCATTGCTGGGGGTGTTGAGGGGGGCGGTGCAGGGGGCCTTCACGGTCAAGACGCGACTGGGGTTTGAGGATGCCCGGGAGTTCGATGCGCTGCTTGAGGTTTTTGCCAAACACCGCCTGGATTTGCTCACGGTGCACGGCCGCACGGTCGCTGAAAAATATGGTCCCCATGTGCACTTGGATCGCATGGCGCAGGCCGTGCGCTCGTTGCCCTTTCCTGTGCAGGCGAACGGGAATGTGATCTCCGCCGTGCGTGCGGTCGATACGCTGGAGCAAACAGGAGCTGCCGGTCTGATGATCGGCCGGGGAGCCATTCGGAATCCTTGGATTTTCTCGCAGATTCGTGACCGTCTCGCCGGTCGGCCCGTGTGCTTGCCAACGGGGCGGCAGGTGCTGGATTATATTTCAGATCTCTATGATGCGGTGTGCACTCCCGGCGTGCCTGAAAAAGCCCAAGTGCAGAAAATGAAAAAATACATGAACTTTCTTGGCGAGGGGCTCGAGACCCGGGAGACATTCCTTCACGATATCCGCCGCTGTTCCACGCGCGACGAATTTTTTATCATCTGCTCCCGCCACCTTGATCATGGGCGGGAGATGGCTCTTCAACCGTAGATGATGAGCTGAATATTGTCGGGCAGGTTGGCCGCCACCTGACTCGCCACATTGCCGCGAAGGACCTTGGCAAGCGAGTTGCGGTGGGTGGCTCCGAGGACCAGGAAGTCCGCTCCGATGGTGGCCGCTGTGTCCACAATGAGAGGTGCGCTTTCCGAGGCGGTTGCAAAAAGTGGAATCGTCGTGATGCCGCGCGCTTTTCCAATCTGTAAGGCGGTGTTGAGGATCGCGCTGACCTCCGGGTCGTCTCTCCAGTTCGTCGGCCCTCCCGAGGATTTGCCCGGGTAGAGCACCGCGATTTCGCGCACGCACAGCACGTAGAGCGCGGCCTTGCGCAGTTCGGCTTCGTCGAATGCAAAAGCCAGCGCGGGTGTGAGCCCGCGCACGGAAACAAGGATTTTTTGGGTTTCCTGCACAGGCTTCCGCAGATTCTCAATAATCTCGGGCTGGACGATCTGCGCAACCTCGCGGCTCACCGTCAGCGTAGTGATGCCGCTCAGGCGGCGCGCGTAGGCCCAGAGGCCGAGTCCAACGATGAGCACGCAAACCACAAAAAACAACGCGTCATGCTTCGTCTGGGCGAGCGTGAATTCCACAGCAATCAAAATCAGCGCGGTGAAGCCCATGAGCAGACGCTCGGGAAAAGCCATTGCCAGTTTTTTGTTCGTTGCCGACGAGGCCAGATTGATCGCAATCGCTCCAACAACTCCTATCGCATAGAGGGCCGCCAGACTCTCGAAGTTGTCTGTGATGAGCAAGATCAGGATCGGAAGAGCCACAGAAATCGCCAGAGGCACTGTGGGCACGCCGATGCGGCTTAATTTTGAAAAGCTCTTCGGCATGTCGCCCTCGCGGGACATCATGAAGAGAAGTCCCAGTTGCGCAGCCACCGCTGTGTTTACAGCGCTGAGGAGAAGCAGGGCGAAGACGATGCCAACAATCAATCCGAAAACCTGGCCAAAGCCATCGCCAAAGGCCAAGGCACCGTATTGTTCAGCCATGAAGCGCAGCGTGTCCTCCTTGCGCTCCACGATTTCGGGGGCAAGGGCCTGGGGGAGCGAGAGCAGTGCCCACCCAAGCAGGAGCGTGCCCAAGCTCACCTCAATGGCTACGGGAATGATGGCTTTTGCCGAGGTCTTGCCAATGCGGGCATGCCCCACCGGTGAGCCCTCATCCGGCTTCAGTGTGCCTGTGAGATTTGCAATCGCTTCGACACCGCTCAGGGCAAGGATAACGCCCACGAATGAGACCCAGATATACCCCCAATTTCCTTCGAGGGGCTTCAGATTTTGAAACGTGAGATGTGGGATGCTGAGAGCGATGATGCCTACGATGACGACCAATGTTGGCAGGGCCAGTGCCACGGCCAGGTTCCCGCTGTGGCGTGGACCAAAAAGATTGATGCCGCCAATGAGAAGAATGACCGCGATGGTCGACACCATGATGTATTGCTGCGGGATGCCCAGGTAGCTGAGGGCCGCCCATCCGCTGAGGGCCGCTGTGACGGTCAGATCCGCCACGAGCAGGAGTGCTGCCACCACCGAAAGCACTTTTCCATGGGCTCCCGCTGCCGAGTAAACGCCACCGCCATCCGGGAAACAGCGACAGATGACTATGTAATTCAAGCCTACGAGTAGCGAAAGCACGCACACTGCGCAGATGATTGGCAGCGATGAGAAGCCGGTTGCCGCAAAGGCAAGTCCCAAGACATAGGCTTTGCTGGTTCCCCAGTCACCATACAGGAGTGCCGAGGCCCTCCGCCAGTCAAGATTGCGCGGGCGCTGAATAGATATGTTTTCCAAAGTGGCAGCACTTTTGAACAGGGACGGGGCTTGGCGGCAAATCAAATCTTGCCCGCCCTGTGGCTCTGTTGTCTTGCTTGAAACGCTTCGCTGCCGTAGCAGGAAGGGAGTGAATATTTACGCGAGAACGATCCGCTATTTCCGCCCCTTTGCCTTGGCCACTGCGGGAGGTGTCGGTCTCACACTGGTCTCGATCGGGTTCAATCTTCTCAAACCTTGGCCTTTCAAATTCATTGTCGATGGCGTGCTCGACTCCACGGCGGGCACAGCGCAGACCCGCTCCCTTTTGAAGGACTGGCTTGGCGATATGTCACCCTCTTTGGTCGTTTTCTGGCTCTGCCTCGCGATGGTTTTGATCAGCCTCCTCGCGGGCTTGGTGAATCTCGGTTCGAACTATCTTTTCGTGCGCGTGGGGCTCCAATCCCTGCTCAAGCTGCGCACCGATCTTTACACGGCTCTGCAAAACCTGCCGCTGAAGTTCCATGATTCCCGGCGCAGTGCCGACTCGAGCTTTCGGGTCGCCTATGATTCGCAGAGTATCCAGACAATTTATAACAAGGGTTTTGCAACAGTGCTCTCCTCGCTCGTCATGCTTGTTGCAACTTTTTTTGTGATGGTTCGCATGAACTGGCCCCTCACGCTGGCCTCTCTGGCGATCTTGCCGCCGGTGGTCTGGGCGATTCGATTTTATGCGGTTCGAGTTCGGAACCAATCCACCGACATCCACGAGCGCGAGAGCGATCTGCTGACCATCGCCCAAGAGGGCTTGAGCCAAATCCGGATGGTTCATGCCTTCGGACGCGAGGCATTTGAGGTCGATCAATTCCGCCGCCGAGCCTCGCGCAGTCTGGAGGCAAATATGAAGCTCAACATGACCTCCGTGGCGAGTGCTCTCGTGGTGGGAACACTCATGGCCGCCGGCACGGCGCTCATGTATTACATCGGCTCCCTGCAGGTCATGAATCCGGCGGCGGCTTTCACTCTGGGAGACCTGCTGGTTTTTTCCGCCTACCTCCTCATGCTCTACCAGCCCTTGGAACAACTCACCTACACGGCATGGGCGTTGGAGGGTGCCGCAGCCGGTGCCCAGCGCTGCTTCGAGGTTCTCGACCGGCAGGATGATGTGCCCGACGCGCCCGACGCCGTGGACCTGAAAGAGGTGAGGGGACGCATCGAGTTCGCAGGCGTAGGTTTCGGCTACACAGAAGAGCGCGGGGTTTTGCAGGACATCAGCTTCCAGATTGAGCCCGGACAGACTGTGGCATTCGTCGGTGGCACAGGAACGGGAAAAAGCACCCTGCTGAGCTTGGTGCCGAGGTTTTACGATCCAACCACCGGCAGCGTCTCGCTGGACGGGCGCGACTTGCGCACCATCACAAAAAAGAGCCTCCGTTCCCACATCGGCATGGTGCTTCAAGACACGCTGCTTTTTTCAACCACGATCCGCGAAAACATCGCCTATGGGAAACCCGGCGCGAGCGATGCGGAGATCGAGGAGGCTGCGAGAAAAGCCCAGGCGCTCGACTTCATCCAAAGCATGCCGCAAGGTTTCGACAGCCCCGTCGGGGAACGCGGAGGCCACTTGAGCGTCGGGCAGCGCCAGCGCATCGGCATCGCCCGGGCATTTCTCAAAAATGCGCCGATTCTTTTACTCGACGAGCCCACCAGTGCCCTCGATCCCAGCACCGAACACGCCATCATGGGAACGATTCTCGAGCTCATGCGCGGCCGGACAACGCTCATCATCACCCACCGCCTCACCACCATCCACGGTCTCGGGCGCATTATTGTTCTTCAGAACGGCCGCTTGGTCGAGGACGGGTCCGGCGTGGAACTTGTCGCCAAGGGAGGCGTGTATGCGGCGCTCTATCGCGACACCATGTCGCAGAGCGCATAGAGGCGAATCTTATTTCGCCGCTTTTTTAGCCTTTGCTGCTTTGGCTTTGGGAGCCACTTCTTCTGGTGCGGCGACCTCCTCAACCGGTGCTTCCGCAGTTTTTTCCTCGACCGGCGGTTCACCGAAGTTGTCCGGAGACATCAAGGAATCCACGAGTGCCTGGGCAGACTCAGCAGGCTCACCGGATTCCGTAGAGGGTTTGGCTTCTGCAGGACTTTCTGTGTTGGACGAAAGGAGGGAGTCTATGAATGCCTGATTGGAATCAATAGATTCTGCGGAAGGCTCTTCCGTGGCTGTCTGAATCTCGGGAATCAATGGCTCAAACGAGGGCTTCGGTGGTGGTGCCGGCCGTTCAATTGCCACCGATTCATCCCGCTCCGGAATATTGGCCAGAAGGCGATCCACAATATCAAAAACCTCCTCCTCCACCCTCACGGGATTGCTTTCCTTTAAAACAAAAACCGTCTTCTTGTTCGCATCGGGAATCTCCGTCCAACCTTGAATGCTGTAATCCTTCTGGGATCCGGTCTGCCGGGCTTGGATCGACACTTTGGTCTTCGTGGCTGCAGCCGAATGAGCGATGAGAATCTGAAGGGAACCGGTGCGATCGTTGAAATTAACCGAGCGCTGGAACTCCCAGGCGCCACCGCCCAGCGGGGGGGCTGCAAGCGCATCCTTGAGGAATGACTCTGCCAACTCAATAAAACCAAAGGACGTTATTTTCATATCTCCATGCATCAACATCCCAATCTCTCAAGAGTGTCAAGTTTGTGATGGGGACGCTTGAACGAAGGAATTCTTCTGGTAGGGTTTTCTTGGGAGTGTATCTATGCTGCCCCTGCTAAGAACTGATGGCGTTAGACCGTATACTAATTGTTGATGACACCGCGATTATTCGCAAGTCCCTCGAGGAACGCCTGAGGGGGAAGCGCTATGCCGTTTCAACGGCTGGCTCGATCGCCGAGGCGGAAAAACGGCTCGCCGCCAACTCGTTCGACCTCATCTTTCTCGATATGGAGCTGCCCGATGGAGACGGACGCGTTTTCATCGAACGCCTCTCGCACACCGATAACAAGCCGCTCGTGGTGATGATCACCGCAAATGGCGCGATCGAGTCCGTCGTCGAGTGCATGAGATCCGGGGCTTTTGATTACCTTCCCAAGCCGTTCGCGATGACTCAGATTGACCTCATCCTTAAGAAGGCCGCCGAGTTCCAGCGCGCGGTGCGTGTCACGGACTTTCTCAACCGCGAGAGTGTCGCACGCCGCGAAATCATCGGAAAAAGTCCAGCCATCTCTCGCCTGAAAGACCTCATCCAACGCGTTGGCAGAACAAATGCCACGGTCATGATCAGTGGGGAAAATGGAACGGGTAAAGAGCTTGTGGCCAATGATATTTTTCTGAACAGCCAACGCACCAACAAGCCGTTCATCAAGGTCAACTGCGCCGCCATCTCCGAGGCACTCATCGAAAGTGAATTTTTTGGGCATGAAAAAGGATCCTTCACCGGAGCGACCGACCAGCGGGACGGCAGATTCGAACTCGCCGATGGCGGCACGATCCTCCTCGACGAGGTCAGTGAAATCTCACTCGGCCTCCAAGCCAAACTTCTGCGAGTCCTCCAAGAGCGTGAATTCGAGCGGGTGGGGGGAAATAAAACCATCAAAGTCGATGTGCGCGTCCTTGCGACAACGAACCGCGACCTGCTCAAATCGGTTCAGAAAGGCGAATTTCGCGAGGATCTCTACTACCGCCTCAATGTTTTCCCTATCCAAGTTCCGCCGCTCCGCGAACGCACCGGCGATGTGGAGATCCTCGCCAACCACTTCCTCGATCGATTTGCCAAAGAACATGGGATCAAAAGCTGTGGGTTCTCCGAGAGCGGTATGGCTGGACTGCTTGCCCACAATTGGCCTGGAAATGTGCGCGAGCTTCAAAATGTCGTTGAGCGTGCCGCCATTCTTGCCGAGGAGGGGGTGCCCATTAGCGCCGAACTCATGGGTCTCACCCCGCCAGCGCCCATTGCTGCCCCCCAGGCGGCTCCGGTTGTTCAAGAATCCGCTGTCACGGCTCCCGCTGCGAATTCCCAAGTCATGCCCCTTCACGAACTCGAAAAACGCGCCATCTTCGAAGCCCTCGAGCGCACAAACGGCAACCGCACCCAAGCCGCCGAACTCCTCCAAATCAGCATCCGCACCCTCCGCAACAAGCTCGCCGAATACCGGGGCGACAACAAGGAAGCAGCCTGATTTTTTCGCATTGACACCGTCCCCTCGCGGAAGTCAGTCTCCGCGCCCGTGTCCACACTCCGTCGAAAAATCCTCGCATCCTGCGGCCAAGTCATCGCCGCTGTTGCGCTTTTTTTTATCATCGGCGGTCACTGGGGAGTTCTTCAAACCGTCGCCTGGGCAAACATGATCTGGACCTACACCTCGCAGGATGGGTCTGTTCTTGCTGGTGCAAAAAAAACCTTCGACGGCGAGCATCCGTGCAACCTGTGCGAATCGATCTCGGAGAGTAAAAAGCAGGAAAAGAAAGCTCCCTCGACCTTTTCCGCGACCAAAAAAATCGACCTTCTCGGCCTTGATGTAGCCAGCATCCTTCCTCCTCCATGGTGTGCGCCCTTTCAATTTCCAACCCCCTCGAACCTTCTGGCGGATTCCCGCCCGCATTCTCCTGACGCGCCAGTGCCCATAGGCTAAAGCGCGCCATTTTCTCAATGCCGGGCCTCCCGTCCGGCACTCATAAACGCTTCGGGCGCCGCAGCATTTTTTCGTGGCATCGAACACCCCGAGCCTCTCCGCGCCACCACTTTTGCGCAGCTTATGTCGGCTGCCTCGCGGAGGGAAAATTGTTCAAAAACAAAAAATCCATTCTTCTTTATGAAAAAAATTCTCTCTCTACTCGCTGCTTCTCTTGCAGCAGTCACAGCGGTGCAAGACGCATCCGCTCATATTGGCTATACTGGTCGAAATCTTGGCACATGGTCCGAAAGCGGAGGTGTTTGGAGCGTTACTGGTAACAGCGGTTCGCTGGTAAATGGTTCCGTGGGAATTACGCTGACGAATGTCGCCTCAGATTTCGGTTGGGCCGATGCCACAGACTCGGATTATGGTGATAGCCACAAAGGCAGGTGGTTCAGCTTCACGCTAAACAATCCCGGAACATTTTCGCTCTCGATTCTGGGAGGGGGAACAACTTCGGGCACTGGGATAGGCGTCTATCCATTCGACAGTAATCTCGGAGCGCAGTTTTTGCCTGCTTACACGATCTATCGAGGGCTGGCCGTTGCATCTGCGCATGATGGCTCCGATGTTTCCATTGCTTGGCGCGCCGGACGCAGTTCAGGTTCGGAGGGTGCGTTGAACACTCTGGGTAGTTTTTCCATTGGAAACGATGCGGGAGACATTGGGGAATTGGTGTATGTTGGCCATGCTGTAGACGGGACTTCCGCCAACTATGGCTTCGCATCAGGAATCCAAGGTGACGGGAATGCCGATGGATCCGTTGCCGGAACATTTGCTCTCTCTGCCGGTTCTTATTCCGTCTTCGTTGGTGGAGCCAGCTACAATGGTGTGGATACAGGTAACTATGGCGCCAGTGTCACATTTGGCGCGGTTCCGGAACCCTCCACCTACGCGCTTATAGGCTTCATTGTAGCCCTTTTCGCTCTGGTGAACCTGCGTCGCAAAAAATCCTAATCTTGTAGCTATGGGCGTGAATTCTCTTTCCAATCCGTCGGTTCCTCCCGACTTGCGTGCACAAGGAGGGTTCACGCTCATTGAGCTTTTAGTTGTTGTTTCCATTATTTGTATTCTTGCAGCTCTCGGCCTTCCGATCAGTCGCGCCATCGTTGAGAAAGGCAATACAACCAAATGTCTTGGAAATCTTCGAAATATCGGCATGGCAGCCATTTCCTACGCCGCAGACAATGCCATGAAACTCCCCATGACTTCGCACAAGGGGGCGGCCAATCAATGGGCGGTGACGCTTCAACCCTATGCCTCGGATTCTATAAAGTTCAAATGTCCATCCGATCCGGCAAAGTCGAGGGAACGCAGTTTTGCGATCAACGACATGCTCACGCCGAATCCCTGCCAAGCCGAGTTTTTGGATTTCTCCTATCTCTCCAAAATCGACCGCCCCTCGGAAACGATATACTTCGCCGAGTCATCGAAAGATTTTTCCACCGACCACTTTCATTTCTCGGAGTTTTACGGAGATCAAGTTCCTCCTGAAGCTTTCGAGGAATTTATTGATGTCAATCGGCATGGCGGCACTGCGAACTACCTCTTCACCGATGGACACACCGAACAACTCTCCTGGGAACAGGTGAAAAAGCGCCTAGAAAATCCCAAAGATCGCCTCACCGATCCCACGCGATAAAATCCACAACTTCAGAAAACCTGATGTGCAAAGAAACCTGGAGGGACGACCTCCGTGTCGTCCGAACCTCGCGAAAGCCAAGGGAGCATGGCCGTCTCGGCCCTGCAGGCACTGGCGCGGAAAAGAGGTGGCGGATAATGCGTGGTGAGTTTTCAAAAAATGGGACGCCGCCCCGCCGGGTTCCCAATTTTCAGCCGAACAGTGGCGTTTCTGCGGGTCTCGGGGTGCACTGGCACATGCCCTCGCGGGTCCCGGATATCCGCGATAGCAACATTCGCTCCTCGCTAAGGAATGTGCGCTTTTATGAAATTTCCACCTTCCGATGCCGAGCAAATACGACGACCTGAGCAAGCCAGAGTTGATCCGCCTTCTTGAAGCGCGCGATCGGCGGGATGCCACCCGCTTCGGCTTGGTCTGGGAGGCGAACGAGGTCGAGATTCAGCGGACAGGTATTGAATTTGCACTCTGTGAATCTTGATCTTGCGCCTGAGAAACCATTTTCACTTCTCGAGAAATTGTTTTTGCCTTCGGACAGTTTCTTTTTGCCCTTGGAGAAACAGTTTTTCGTCTCAAACAACTTGTTTTTGGCTTCCGTGAAGTCGAATTCATGTTCAAGGAATTTGTTTGCCATCGCGATGTGACGGAACGGCGTTCAAAAATGATCGAGAGCTTTGATTTTCTGATTCCCATTCTGTGCGGTGATCAGGCGTCAATCTCGAGGATTCCGCGTTGGCACAACGGCGCGTGGGAAAAAATATTGCCTCGCCCGCACCCTACGGGTCTCGCCCGTTGGGCTGCTCTTCAAGCAGGCTGCCGCGCGGCCTCCCAGTCGCCTGGTTCGAGCTTCAGTATTCCTGAGACCGGAGTTGGCTATCGCAAATCTGGTGCCCGTTGCCTTGTCCTACTCGCCAGCATACCCGCCACTATCGCCATCGGTCGCTGGCTTGGCCTTGCTTGAAAAAATTCCACATGCGTCTTAATCTATGAATCGTGACTTGGATCGAGAACATCGAGAAATGGAGACAGCTTCCAGCCGAAGAGAAACTTCTTCGCCGTTGGAAGGCGATTCCTCGCGATGTCGCCCAGAGCATGGCCTTCGAGAGAGAGCCAGCAGAGATGAGCCTCCTTCACGCGATACACGCCCGGATCGAGCTACCCGCTTTGATTTCTGGGTTCCTACGCGCAAGCTGAGTTTTCAGAGATTTCTTTTTGCTTTCTCCCTCGCTCGACACGCTGGCAACGGCCCCGCTGGGGGCTACATTTGCAACCAATATCGATAATCTAAACTCACCCAACCTGACTATGTCCGACCAAGATATTCAACAACTCGAAAGCCAGTTCCCTGCTCTCTCAGGCCGCGCTTTTGCAGCCGCACGACAGAGCGTTCTGGCATCGGGTCAAAGCGTGCTGCAGACCGAGGGGGCCTATGTGGTTCGGGTCTTTCCCGATGGCCGCAAGGAAGTGGTGAAACAAATCGAGCCATCCACACCAGTAACACCTGGCGCCATCTACACAATCAAGTGAGCCGCGAGGTCCCAAGATTGCGGATGTTTGCAGGGCCTAATGGCTCCGGGAAGAGTGTGCTGAAGTCCTACCTGCCCGAGTCGCTGCTTGGCGTCTATCTGAACCCCGATGAAATTGAAACTGGCATCAAAAAGTCAGGCTACGCGGACATTCACCGTTTCGGCATCCAATCAACACAGGAAGAGATTTTGTCTGCTTTTACTGGATCGAAATTTCTTCAAGAAAAGGGATTTTCCGATGCAGCCAGAAGTCTGAGTTTTGAGGATGGGAGGCTTTTTTTCACCTCCGATGTTGGCAACTCCTATTTCGCCAGCGTGCTTGTGGACTTCATTCGGGGGAAACTTCTGAAAGTTCGCCAGACCTTTACATTTGAAACCGTGATGTCCCACCCGGGCAAAGTGGCTCTACTTCAGCAGGCCCAGCAGGCTGGCTATCGCAATTATCTCTATTATGTGGCCACAGACGACCCGGACATCAATGTCTCTCGTGTGGCAAACCGTGTCGCGTTGAAAGGGCACGATGTGCTGATCGCAAAGTTGAGCGCTGCGGGCGACAACTATTCGGCGTTATCGAATAGTCCAAACTGAAGGGAGACGATGCAATGAAGAAGAAACCAGAGCCAGATTCAGACCTGATCCTCTATCTGACCGAGGATGGCCGGACGCGCCTGCAAGTCCTACTGGAGGGCGAGACGGTGTGGCTTTCGCTCAATCAGATGGTGGACCTGTTCCAACGGGACAAGTCGGTCATTTCCCGTCACATCAAGAATGTTTTTGAAGAGGGGGAGCTGGTCAGGGATTCAGTTGTTGCAGAATCTGCAACAACTGCCGCCGACGGGAAAATCTACCAGGTCGAGTTCTACAATCTGGATGTCATCATTTCCGTGGGCTACCGGGTGAAGTCCCGGCGAGGGACGCAGTTCCGCATCTGGGCCACACAGCGCCTGCGGGAATACATCGTGAAGGGCTTCGCGATGGACGATGAGCGGCTCAAAAATCCGCCGGGCAAAGGTCACATTGATTATTTCGACGAATTGCTGGAGCGCATCCGGGACATCCGTTCCAGTGAGCGGCGGGTGTATTTGCGGGTGAGGGAGATTCTCGCACTGGCGGCGGACTACGAACCTACGGAGCCCGAGACGCAGGTGTTCTTCCAGACCATCCAGAACAAGCTGCACTTCGCGGCCACGGGGAAGACGGCGGCGGAGCTGATTGCTGAGCGGGCGGATTCCTCCCAGCCAAACATGGGGCTTATGGCGTGGCGCACCGGCGTTGTGCGGAAGGGAGATGTGACCATTGCCAAGAACTATCTACGTGAGGACGAGATCGAGGAGCTGAACAGGATCGTCGTGATGTTCTTGGATTTCGCCGAGGATCAGGCACGGCGGAAGAAGCAAGTCTTCCTCCAGAATTGGGTGACGCGGATGCATGATTTTCTGAATCTGAACGAACGCGCGATTTTAGCCGACGCCGGGAAGGTGAGCCGCGAGGAGGCGCACGCTCTGGCCGAGGCGGAATACGAACGCTACGCCGCCCGTCGACGGGCTGCACTGGAAGCGCAAGGGGAGGCTGATCTGCTCGGACTGCTCGACGCCGAAGTGAAGAAGCTCCCGAAATCAAATAAGCCAAAGCCATGAGCCCACTCACCACACAATGCGAAATCTTGGTTGAGCAATTTTGGGTCTGAATGAATCCACCATCCACCATCCATCATTGACCGTCTTCCTGCCCGAGTCCCGTTAATCCTGTTAATTCTGTAAATTGACTCGCTTCCGCTCACCCTACGGGCTGCTTCCAGCAGTCTTTCTCCGCTCCGCTCCGATTCTGTCAAAAAATGATCTCTTGGAAACGCACACTCCGCACGGCCTCATCCGAGCGCTTTCTTGCCCAGCGCGAGGGGAGGGATGTTGCCGCTGTGGATCTGCACTATCTCGCGAATGGCACTGTGGCCGGAACCGTGATTTTGCTGAAAGAGGCCGGATGGAAAGAATCCGATGTGCCTGCGCTACTCGGTTCGCTCGATGAAGATTTCCTGCCCGATGTGGACCTCGACCACGCGAACCTCAACTACACGGTCGTCATAGGAGAAGTTCTCGGAAATTTCGAATGAATCCATAATCCAGGATGCTCTTATTAAAATAAAAACATCAAATCTTGAATAAAAGAATCTCTTATTAAAGATTCGCGCAATGATTAGGAACGCCACAGGCCACTATTTCACCACGACCACTGCCGGGGAGTCGGTCCGCGCCTTCGTTCCTTACGACCTGCCTCCGAATCCTCCCCTTGAAATCACTGGCCAACGGCAATTGTTGCTGGAGCGGGCCACCTTGGCTGTGGGGCGGTTGGACAGTATCAGCACGCTGCTCCCGAATCCCCACCTTTTCCTCTATTCGTATGTCCGTCGCGAAGCCGTTCTTTCTTCGCAAATCGAGGGCACCCAGTCCTCGCTCTCCGACCTTTTGCTTTTCGAGTTGGAGGAGGTTCCCGGCAGTCCAGTGGATGATGTCGTCGAGGTGTCGAACTACATCGCGGCCCTGGATCACGGCATGGCCCGCCTGCGCGAAGGCTTTCCGCTCTCCAACCGCCTGCTTCGTGAAATGCACGCCATCCTCATGTCCAAAGGCCGAGGCAGCGACAAACAACCCGGAGAGTTTCGCCGCAGCCAGAATTGGATCGGAGGCACCCGCCCGGGCAACGCCCGCTTCGTTCCGCCCCCGCCGCCAGAGGTCGAGTCCTGCATGGCCGCGCTTGAAGCCTTCCTCCACGAAGAAACCACCGGCCTGCCCATGCTGGTCAAAGCCGCGCTCGCCCATGTGCAGTTCGAGACCATCCACCCCTTTCTCGATGGCAATGGCCGCCTCGGCCGCCTGCTCATTGCCCTTCTCCTGCACCACGGCCGCCTGCTCGCCCAGCCGTTGCTCTATCTTTCCCTCTACCTCAAAGAGCACCGCTCCGTATATTACGACCTGCTCGACCGCGTCCGCACCACCGGTGACTGGGAAGCCTGGGTGGATTTCTTTTTGGAAGGCGTGGAAACCACAGCCCATGGCGCAGTCGAAACCGCCCGCAGGCTCGCCGATCTTTTCGAGGAAGACATACGCCGCACCGCTGCGATCGGCCGCTCCGCAGCCAGTGCCCTGCGAGTCCTCGCCGCCTTGCGCGAACGCCCTGTCCTCACCCTTGCGCACCTTTGCCGCCAAGCGCAGATGACTTTCCCGACAGCCGGCAAAGCCATGCAAGCCCTCGTCGCCGCCGGCATCGCCCGCGAACTCACCGGCCAACGCCGCAACCGCGTTTTCGTCTACGACTCCTACCTCGGGATCCTCAACGAAGGAGGCCAACCGCTGTGAACTCCCGCCCCCTTTCAAAATCCATCACCTTCAAAAAATCTGGAGGGCGCGGCTCTGTCAGCGCCGTGATATCCGCGCCGAGCATTCGTCCAAAAGGTAGGGGCGGATCGCCGAGCGGCCCCAAGATTCAGCTGCAACGCGCCGTTAAGCAAAAATCCACCATCCAAAATCCCCGAGAGTCGAGAGTCGAGAGTCGAGAGTCGAGAGTCGAGAGTCGAGAGTCGAGAGTCGAGAGTCGAGAGTCGAGAGGCGAGAGTCGAGAGTCGAGAGTCGAGA
>Ga0247839_1004074_pt1 | contig 19226 bp, 12 predicted proteins | sample LaCruzMarch2015__6_FD_192405 | JGI IMG/M metagenome (GOLD analysis project Ga0247839, IMG submission 192405) | Freshwater microbial communities from meromictic Lake La Cruz, Castile-La Mancha, Spain - LaCruzMarch2015_16m | ecosystem: Environmental > Aquatic > Freshwater > Lake | place: Spain... | reverse complement strand
AATAGCTGAACGCCATTGCCTATCTTGTTTTAAGTCAGAAGTGGTAATTTTCAATTGGGTGTGTTTTATAGGTAAGTTAATTTTGGTGTATTTTTAAAAATAAGATTCGTTAATTCAACTCTAATGAAATAAACTAAGTAATTGAAAATTTACCTTTGGAAATATTTATTCAATAACTCATAGTCCAATTCACAAAAATCTTTTATTTTTGTAAGTGTTTTAGTATCTGCGCCAAGTGCAATCAGTTTTTGTGTGCGGTCTTTTTCATCTATCGCTGTATTGACGTTACGCCTATAAGAATCAGAATTTAAAATATTTTTGCCACTGATTTCACTTATCTTATCGAATGCTTTTCCAATGTCTGCAAAGTTATACACATCATTTAGTTCGTCCATATTTTGTTTTGCTAAGTCTATTAATTGGCTTTTAGTGAGCGAGCCTTGTTTAATTTTCCTAAAAAATCGGCTACGTCCTTGAAATACCCGACCAGCAAAATAATACGTATAAAAATTATCATAATGGCCATCTATAAAGCCACGGAAACGATTTGATTGATAAAAATATTCATTAGGAGTCATTTCGAGTGCTGCACGCATGCCTTGCCTACTAGGTTTTTTTAGCTCATCAGGGGACTTCTTTTTGGCATCTTCACGTAGATAAAAATAAAAAGATAATATCCTTTCCATAGGCTCTCTTAATATTGTGAAAATGTATTTTTCACCTCTAATGCAATCAAGCAATGACCAATCAAGATGTCCTGAAAAAACCTGATAACGGTTAAGTTCGGAAATGGTCATATTATAAAGCTGGGTATTTGATCGAGCTGGACAAACTGCTTCAGGACCATAGGCATTGATAAGGGCTGCATGAACAGATTGCCCTGCTGTTTTAGGAATGTGCAAGAAAATAATTTTCATATGGATAGTATCAAACTAAATCTGAAAGCTTTATGATTGTGGGATTGTAAGGAGGCTGATTATTTAGCCGAAGATTCTTTATAAAGTCTAAGAATTGAGGAATATCATCAACTGGTGCGCCTTTTAAATTCCAAGGCGCAAAATCCCACCATTTTGATTCAAGCAATTCCTTTACTTGTTCTTCAGGAAATCTGAATTTTTTGACCCTAGCAGGTGATCCTGCGACGACTGAATAAGGCGGCACGTCTTTAGTGACAACTGACATGGCGGCTATTACGGCCCCATCACCTATGGTTACGCCCGGCAATATAAATGCGCCATGACCTATCCACACATCATTTCCTATCGTTGTTAATTTAGCAACAACATGTCTAGTGGTTTTTTTAAAATCATTTGATGGATTTAATTCAACCCCACTGGGCAAACCCATATCCAATATACTTTGATATGAACCATAAAAAAACGGGGAAGTGCTCACCCAGTGCATAGGATGTGGATGCCGGCCAATTTGCACTTGTTCACCAAAAGAACAGTATCTGCCTATTCTGCAGCCTAAGTAAAAGCCACTAACTGCATAACTGAAAGCCCCCAAATGAAGCGAATGGCTAACGTTCATCCATTTTAGCGAACACGGTGGTTCAAATACTGCTTCTTTGGGTAGACCAGCTCCTGCCCGTAAAAGGGTGGATACACCTTCTTTTTTAAGCTTTTGTATTAAGGTATCTGTTAAGGTAATTGTCTTCATGTCAATAAACTATAATAGTTATAGTATTTTTTTATGTGTGACGCTATTTATTTCCATAAATCTGCCATTAAGAAGTAAATATAACAAGCCGATTTATTGCCTAACAAATAGAGAATGTTTGTGGAGATAGCGGAAAAAAATTATATTTGGGTATTCATTTTTCCTTGTAATACCACTGCTATTTTCAGAATATAATGACTTAAATAAATTAACAATTAATTAACCTCTTCAAGTTCTTCTAAAGCGTGTTCTAATGCAAATCGATGTGTCCATCTTATGTTTTTCTTATCCCCCACTTTTTTAAATATCGAGGATGTTTCTGGCAATGATATGTTACCTTCTTGAAGGTCAATATATTTACTAATTCGTTTCAACACATTAAGGATGTCATGTTCAATATCTTCATACGCGATAAATAAAGGAAATATATCATTTTCAGAAAAATATTGTTGCCAACCGCTTTCTTGTTCTGCGATATGTTCGTACCACTGCTTTATAAGATTGTAATCATATTTCTGGGATTTAAGCGATTTTATGGCTTCGCTACTATGTTCAATATTGGTATGGAACACATTTGAAGATGTCGCCCGATATAAAGATACTGCTTGGGCATCTAAATCACGACGAGTTAAGTAAATGTATTTGTAGTTTTTTAAATCGTTTTTATCTTCAAGACTTTCTTTAAAATTCTTAAATGAAAACCAACTCGTTTTTAAACCGGAAACACCATTTTTAGATGCTCTGTATCGCATGGTATTTCTTAAGAACTCATCAGGTGTTCGTGCAGGGATTGCTTTTAATATATTTGGGATAAAAGGCTTGTTAAGAAACTCGCCTGGCTTGCCAAATTGTTTAGTATTTGCCATCACATCTGAAAGATAGCTACTTCCTGAACGTGGGGTTATGGCGATAATATAGCGATATTTAGGATCAGGAGTTTTCTCAAGGGCATCTAATTTTTTTTGATCTAATTCGGCATTTTTAAATATATCTAATATGTCGTTCATTCGTATCAGTCCAGTTGTTGCAGATGTGCCTTTGACAAATATGCGGGTCTTAGTTTTAGGTCAAAATTATTATGTAATTTCATAAAAGATTCATGGTTTAAAATGTTTTCCTATTCTTTAAGGACAAGCAGTCGTTTTATACCGTGAAACTTTTATACAATTACTTATTGATTTCGCAAAGCGTCGTCACAACGATTTTTACCACTTTTTGCAACCGAGATCATTCCCCCAAACTTAGGGCTTGAATGTTTGACCGACTCTATGCCCTATTTTTAATTACAAAATTGAAATCAACTAGGTTGATTTATCTTTCTGCCAATTTGAGACGAGTTAAAAAATTGGTAATTTCAGTCCCACCTCTTTTAAAAAGATGGGTTAGGGGATATTTTTTAGATAAATCCCCCCTTTTTCAAAGGGGAGGTGAATAATTACAAAAATTGGTAGTGGCTGGAAACAAGGATTTGCTGCCCCATATAACCGGATTCCTGTGGCCTAAATTGTAAAACCCAGTCTCTTTAACAGAAACAGCCACTACCACTGCTTGCTATTAACTTTCTTCTGTTGCCTTGACTTTAGCGGCAGTGAAAGCAATTTTCTTAATGTTTACCATCTCATCATTTTTTTGGCGCTCAACTTGGCGTATTTTAAAAGTGCCTAAACCAGTAATTTTTAATGCCCCATTTTCAGCTGCACTTACATGCTTGCCAACTTCCCGTAATGTAGCGGAAATAATTTTTGCCACTTTTTCATCAGGCATTTTATCTAACAACTTAGGATTTGCTTGTTTAATTAATTCCACAATTTCGATTGGTTTCATTTTGATTCTCTCTCGGTTAAATTGAAAATATTACTCTTTACGCTTTGGTTTGCAAAAAATTAATCTAACAAACCTTTTTTCGCGAACATTTTTCTCAACGATTGCCATCGCGACATAATATCTTGGGCAGTTAATTGCGCAATTGTTGACTGGTTTTCGCGATCAAACCATCTTTCTGCTAAATCCATTGTTTCAGCAAGTGTAATAGCCGCCATTTCTTCCCGTAACATTACTGACCTATGCTGGGTTTCTAGCCAAGCTTTAAAGGCAGAAATTTCTGTATCTGTCATTTTTAAAGCTAGATCATTTGATAGTTCTGGCTTAGACAATGCAACCGTACCCAATATGATGCTGACACCTTTTTTTTTGCTTTCATCATAGCTAGTCCGGATAAGCTGAATTACGTTTTTTCGGATTCGAAAATGCATAAGGTAACTAAATGTTTTGGAAGAACCAGGCAATATACTGCCCGATTATCACATGCATTGCAACTGGTTTTTTTCTGGAATTACAAAATTTGAGCTTACTAAAATATGTTCAGCACACTAATAACCTAGGCTTACATAGCCAAAACAGATGGACTTGAACCTTAATGAACAGATCAGTGACTAGCGAAAATTCGTAAGCGTATTATCGGAAAACAAGGCAACAAGCGAATGTATGCACTAGAAAACACTCCATTTTGTGGATTTTTACATATAAAACCACATATTAAACTATCGGCGGGGTAATCCTAAACCACAACAACCCTACTTACATTTCACTTGTAAGCCCTTTGACCACGTCTTTTCTGCTTTACTGTAAGGAAATTTCTGTCTGCAAATGTTCATCCAAACACCGATTTCTAGCCAGCCATTTGTTGGGGAATTTCGGAGATTTCCCTTTAACCCAAAACTGGAAAGGCACTCAATAATCGCGTTTTTATTGATGTATTAGGTAACGTGTTGTGCTTGACTACCAGACAACAAGTGTCAAATTCCGCGTGATCATGTGCTCTTTTAACTATAAAATTTACCATGTCCCACAAATAAGATGTGGGACAAAGCAATTTTACACATTAGAAAAGCAAATGAAATCGTCATGTAATTAGTCTGATCGATATATCTGGATTTAGAGCAGGCATTTTTGACTCAGCTTTTTCATAAATAAGTAAACTACGACTTCTTACTCCTTTTATTTTTTAACTACCAAAATAGTTGCGTGATAAATGCTAATACTGTCTATAGTTTTAGCTAAGGCCATCTGCATAGGGGTAGGATGATGACTATCAAAAAAAGTATGTTTTTTTCCGTTTCCACAAACTAAATAAGCCAACTTGCTGAAATAAGAGTATGCATCTTCATAACAATCCGCATAGCCTTTTTCATTTAACGGGGCAAAACTGGTCTGAATATCCTCCATAATAAATATCCCCCCTTCTTCAACCGTAGAAAATAATTTTTCAAATGCTAACACTTGATGCGACCAACGATGACTAGCATCATCAATGACAATTTTGTTTGAATTGTATGTTGTAGCTATTTTTGACAAAAAATCCAATGAACTTATATCTCCGATTTCAACCGTAACTCGGTCAGTTTCTACTGATTTTGCATCAGGCCGAATATCTACTCCAGTAATAGTCGCATTTGGAAAATAATCTTTCCATATTAATAGCGACCTACCTTTATTATGTTCAGGACCCACCCCCAACTCAAGTAAATTGAAATGTTCATTTTTAAATTTGGCTAAAAAAACTCATAAAAACATAAATAATTATGCCCTTTACTCGACTTATCGGTGTTGTGTTTTAATCCTAAATCATTAAGCGTTGTTGAATTAAAAAATTGCTGGGGTTTAATTTAATCATTGGCAGTCTGTCTCCTGTACTGTGGAAAAAAAGGGGGTTATTGAAATTACAATAAGGTAAAACTTAGAATATTAAAGATCGAAAGGTTACATTGATTTACACCACCAATACCAGTTAATTGACTCGCTTGGTTTTATTTAACCTAAACCACCTAAAATCAAATAATCAAAATTAGCTAGATTTAAGAGTAAATGGAGGTAACAAAGCAATCTCAGCAAATCAACGGACTCTGAACCGCTCACATACCCGAATACTGAAACCCAAATGCTTCAATTTCTTTAGCAAAATAGTTTTTTACCCGTTCAATACTTTTGTCGTCATACATTTCACTATAATGGGCAGTTGCCTTTTTTCCAGCGACTTTAGTAAATGGCAAACCATTTTCGGAAGAAATGCCTAATTTTTGCAGTAAGTTTCTATAGGATACATTTAGGTTTTGATACAAAATTACCTCATCGACAACGATCTTATCGTCTATAGTATAAATACCCCATCCGTGTTTGATTAACCCGTCTAAGCGGCGATCAGAATAAAGGTATTCTTCAAAACTTACGAAACTTTCATTTGCCGCTTTTTGAAAAAAATAGGCGGAAACTATTCGTTCCCAAGGATTTCTGGCAACAGCGACCTTATAGTAGGAATCAAATATATCCTCACCTAATATTTTTTTCGCGGTTACCGCTGCTGTATGGTTACTTAGCCTAGCATTACCTCCTTTATTTTTTAAAACATAATTCTGGGCGCCCTTAAAACCTTTTTCAATCCTAAGTTCTTCGTCTGTTTGGTGTAAAGGCGTTATTACATCATCATCACCAAGAAATTCCGATAATGCCACTTCAACGCTTGTACCGGCGGTCTTAGTGGTTTTGAGAAATATTAATTTATATTTATGCGAAACTATCATCAATGAAAAACTCCAAGTTGATTTTGACTATAAAAAATACAAGTATATCGAGCCATTGACTCAGTATTTTTTGTTTCCGGATTGAAAAAACGAATTAGCCTTTACAAGGTAATTTTTTAATTTTATCGTGGGAATCTTTATCACGTATAACGTAGGCCAACTGCTTTACTTTGCTATTGTTAGGCGCAATGCCTATCGCTTTCGCAAGCAATTGGTCGGCTATTTCAAGCTGATTGAAGGATAGGGCCAAACCTATCGCTTTAAGCAAATAGGCTAAAGGCGTTTTTTTATCATTTGAAACCAGTCGGGTCAGAACATGATTGGCTTTATCAAGCTTACCTAGACCACGATAGGCCCGACAGGCAAACTCAATACCTTCCTCTTCGAGAATATTTTCCGCAATGACCACAACTTCAATAAATCTCGACTCATCAAGCAAGCACCTGCACAGCAACATCAAAGCATCCTTGTACATTGGATCAATAGCCAATGCCCTATCAACACAATTACGCCTCATTGCTTTGCTTTTAGCAATGTTGGCCATCTGAGTGAAGTAGCGGGGTATACTTTTCCTGGCTTGCGCCATTTTATAAAATTCCTGCTCAGTTAGGTCATCCGCAACGATACGGTCAACTATTTTGCCTAAAATGCCCATCTGGACTAACCAGATCGGCATAGAATGACCTACTAGCGGAATTTTCAGGTGCATCAGATTTTTGCCGTCCAACCTCTCAACATGTTTTCTGTCGAGCTTTAGTAACGGGTCATAAGCCACATAAACCGCTTTAGCGAAAGCAGCACCCACTGCAGCATCATGAAAATCACTGTTCCAATTTTCATTCCAGCCATCCTTAAACCTGTTTTCCCAAGGCACCAGTTGCCTATTGAGTGTGGATTGTGGATTTAATGCAATGACCGTACAACCTGGTATGGCTTCGGCAAAAGCCAAGGCCGCATATCCCCCCATTGATCCACCATAGAGAATAACTTTCCTAAACTCCGAAACAAACTCAAAAAAATCCGCTGACCGAAAAAATTCGTGTAAGTCGTTTTTCCTATACCAATCAATATACTTGGGTTTAACGCCTAGTAATGAAAAGCCCCTCTTTTGTACTAAAAAATCTATTCCCCAAGGCTTTCTTGTTCCTTTAGGGCGCGACAATGGTTTTCCAGAATGTTCGAAGGTTATGAACAGCGTGTCATTACCTCTGATGAAATCAACGAAATAATTTGGCAACTCCCGCTGATCAGCACCCAACTGCCCCGCATAAGAAATTTTTTTTGTGAACATAATGACACTTTATTCGCATACGTAGGTTTTTTAAACAATTTTATGCACAGTATTGGCATCCAATTTAGTATCCAAGCCAGCCAATTGTTGGGCAAGCGTTGGTTGCCATGGCTTGCGTGTCAATATTAATGGTGTTTGTGAAGTTATCAGGCCGCCATCCCTTCGGTTAAGTAATGGCCAAAAAGTCCTATAGGCATGAAGGCCAAGTTTTTTTGCTATATCACCCATGTGCTGGTCGGTGTAGGTGATGCACTCAGGATAAAACCAACCATTTTCAGTATTGTTTTTTTCTTTTGCTATGCAACGTATGTAGGTGACCATGGCAATACTATCCTCATGCATGACACTGGCTATATTTGTCAATAATTGATCTGTTTCCAGCACACCGGTATGTGAAGCAATGGATTGTGCGATAATAAAATCCACTGGTTTGCCCACAAAACTAAAATCGAACTCTGTGTTGTAGGCAAAGGAAGGTTTTTTTAGCCGAAAAAAATCACTGTCCGGATCGTTGGAACCTAAATTATGCAGCATCCCTTCTGCCAATATTTTTTTACTCGGTTCAACACCGAAATATCGGTCAGGCAGAAGATAAGTCATCAATAGCCTTCCTAAACGCAAACTACCACAACCGATCTCCAAAAAACGGTGATATTCGCGCAGACCCAGATCGAGCATAAATTGGAATTGCAAACCGCTGTTGATATCATAATTGAACGGAGGGCCAACATGCGCCCTATAATGGTCAGCTCCAGCCGGTAAATTTACGCCCAAGTCCACTATTTCTTGTTCAGTCAGTTTATTTTTAAATTCTTCACGAAGTTTTTTGGGATCAGCTCGCATTATTATGTCCTCAGGGCAATAAAATATTAAAATTTAAGGGATTATGGCTCAAAGCGTTTCTTTACGAAAAGCGCTTATGTCGGCTTGCCACGATTCAGGTAATGCCTCGCCGAATTCAGCATCGGCCCAATCATAAACATGGCTAAAATTACTATAGATGCGTTCCCGCATCGAAACCGTCAAAGTTGCGGGAATGCCTTCCAAGACTCGTTTTTTCGTATCAGGCGCAAAAAAACCGATATCACAAAAACTACATAATTGGGCGATAATATCAGGATTGAATAAATGTTCATAAAATTGGACAAATATACGTTCTTTCGGAAAAACCTCATAGACCGTCGACAGGGTTTTGCAATAGTCTGTACACTGATAAAAATGGGGTTTATCGAGAAAACTTTCAAATTCATTAAACACATCAAATTCTGGATGTTTTTTTGCCCGCATACGCACCGCAGACCAAAAACGCTCGATCGGATTGCGGATTAAGAAAATAAGCCGCACATCATCCGCCAAACTTTTGACCGCCTCAAAACCCTCTCGGTCAAGCAATGCATATTCGGGCGTTATATCACAAAATACCGATTGGGTGCTTGCGTAGTGTTCAAAATAATGGCGATAACGCTGAATATCACCGCACATCCTGACGCGGTCAAATAATTTACTGAACCGGTTAAAGCGTCCCGTATCCTTTGACACATCGGCCACCTGCATTTTATGCGCCACATCTACGAATGACTTTATGATCTTGCGCTCAAATCCGGCGCACAAATCGGGTCTATACAGACTATCAAAAAAATGCAGTTCCTTAATCGGTGTCACCAATACTTCAGGATGCCCTAAAAGATAATCCGCCAACCAGCTTGTTCCCGATTTCTGTGCCCCAATACCGATGACGTATCTGCTATTACTCATGTTTTTTATGCCTTGTTAAGTTAATTACTACTGTGGAAGGTTAATTATGAAAATTTATTATAAATATCCAGCCCAAATTTTTAAGGCCGCCCCCTAATTATAAAAAAATAGTCAATTTTTAGCTGGTTGTGGGAGTAATATGTTCGAGTTTTTGGGGGGGGAGTCGATAACGGCCATTTCCTATGAAAAGCCCTAAACTCTTTTCGGCTAAGGCCTGCTTTTTTATCACCGTCAGATAAAACGATAAGGCACATCCAATTCATATAGGCGACACTAGCTAAATGAGATAAGTGTTCCATCATTTTTCTAAAATTGCTTTTCTGAAGGCCAGTTTTAGTTTAAATGTTGACCCAAAATTGGGGTTCTGACTCATTGGTAAAAAAACAATTCAAATTCTTCAAAACGTTTTTCTATCTGTTTTATTTGAGATTTATTAAATACTTCAAGATACTGAAAAGGGATGTTTGATGAAATGTAAGGCAGTTTAGTATGGTGGTAACGAAGATTTTTTAATAGCAAATAAGAAAGGTCAAACTCTTGACCAACATGGGCAAACATTTTTTCAAGTGTCTGACGGGTATCCAAGCACACAGCTTCAAGGGAAACCGCTATGGCATTAGGAATAGACCCTTGGACAGTCTGCTCAAGCTGGGCATATATGATGCGTAAATATTTTTTTTTTCGAGGCGCATAAGAATCGAACCAAACTGAAAAGTTTTCGGCTTTATCACGGCGGAAATCTGATGCGACAATTGCTCGGGGATCCTTATAGGTTGCAATAAAGGGACAGTCGATTTTTTGTGTGCAACTGTTTAATGTCGAAAAGTATCGTGGCGTCTTATCAAACATTATAGTTTTTTGATGATTGACCACGGTGGATTGCTGCCAAAGCCTGTCATAAAACTCATCAAAAGTGTCGCAATCACAAATCATGTCAAGTTCGGTGTCCTTAACCCCCCAACCAGAAACGATATTGGAAATAAAAGGGTCTAAAGAACGAAATTCCCGAGGGGAATCAACGAGCAGAACACCGGTTTCAAATCCTGAATCAATAGTTGGGACTTGTCGAAAAATATCTGATAAAAGTGTAGTGCCACTATGCTCGATTCCGCAAATAACAAAAGAAGGTTTCAAGATTTTTCCTTATGGTTAATTAATTTAGAAATGGTTACAAAAATTTTATAGGAAATAAATTTTTTTAAAAGCTACCCAGAAACGTTTTTTCTCTTACTTCGTTTTATTTTTGGGTAGCCTTGAATCGCCATGGTTTTCAAAATTCACGCTTGCTATTTTGCAGGTTTTGGCTGTCTTTAATTTAAAGACTTGCAACCGTTTGGTAGATCGTCTTTACATAAGCTCGATCATCAGGGTTGCGAAACTACCAATTCTAGATTCAGGATTACATAATCTTAATGATCGATTGTAACTAAATTGAGCTGAAATTAGCAACGCCACGTGGTGATTTTTTATCTGAAAAATAAATTATTTAACTTTTTTCATTGCAGTTGTTGGCGAGTTAATTCAAAACTAGGTCGTTTAACTGATCTTAATCAATTTAGCCGCCTCTGAATAAATTTCCGCCAACTCCCTGACCTGCTCGGAGACGCGCCTGGATGCGGGCGGGTGGGCGTTGCCCTTGAAGGTGGCGGGCTTCTGGTCGATCTGCTTAAGGCAGTCGGTGAGCGCCTCCAAGTCCGGCTCGATGACGAAGCCGGACTTGCCCTCGGCCACGTCCTCGCCGATGCCGCCCATGTTGCTGGCGACCACCCAGCAGCCGCAGGCGGCGGCCTCGCGGGTGACCAGGCCGTAGCTTTCCGGCCAGGTGGACGGCGCGAACAGGACGTCGATCTGCCGGTACAGGTCGACGACGCGGGCCTGCGCCATGCGCCCGATGAAGGTGACCGGCACTTGCCCCCAGTGGGTCTCCAGGCGGTAGCCCTCGTCCTGGGAGTGGTCAACGACGAGCATTTCCAGGTGTTCCGGCTGCACGGACTCGACGGCGGCCTTCAGCAGGAAGTAGCCTTTGTGTTCGGCCATGCCGCCGACATGCCCGCAGACGACCTTGTCGGTGTGCCGGGTGTCTTTGGCTTTCCATGCCAAGGTCTCGGAGATGCCGTTTTTGTTGACGCGGACCAGCGGGACGTCGTTTTTCCGGTAGATGTCGGCGAAGCAGTTGGAGACGGTCAGCACGGCCTGGGCGCCGCGCAGCAGAAACTTGAGATGGAGGATGCGCTCGACCGACTCCAGCTGGCTGACATTGTTGGGCAAGGGGCGCGGCAGGTACGGGTCGGGGTGGCCGTCAGGGTAGACGGCGTGGTTGGCGTCGACGAGGAATTGGTAGTCGGATATCCACCAGGCGTCGTGGACGGTGACGAGGTACGGGATGCCTGCGGCGCGGGTGGTCTCGACCACGGAGGCGGTCAGGCGCTGGACGCAGTGGAAGTGCACGAGGTCGGGCTGTTCGGTCTCCAGGTAGTCGCCGAACAGTTCGCCCATCCGCGCGTCGGTGGGGTGCCAGTCCATGTTTTCCCGCCACAAGATGGTGGCGCGGTAGACGCGCGCGCCTTGGTGGTTGTAGGTGGTCATCTGGTACGGCGGCTTCAGGTCGGCGTCGGTGGTGAAGACGCTGATTTCGAAGCGGTCGCGGTAGTCGCGCTGCAGCAGGTCGAAGTTGTCGGCGATGACGCGGGTCGCGCCGCCGATGGACTGCGGCGGGAAGAAGACGTTGACCAGGGCGATTTTTTTGCGCGGCTGGCCGCCGGGCCGTCCGGCGGCGTCGAGGGCGTCGGCCAGCAGCGAGGCGAGGTTGCCGGCCAGCGCCCCGACGCTGTATTCGGCGCGGACGCGGGCCTGGGCGTTGTCGGCGACGGCCTGGCGCAGCGCGGGGTCGTCGGCCAGGCGTTTGAGGTGCCGGTACCAGTCGTCGCCGGTGGCGGCGATGAAGCCGTCTTCGCCGTCGTTGATGATGTCGCGGTAGTTGGCGGTGGTGCTGACCACGGACGGTATCCCCAGGCAGGCGGCCTCGAACCATTTCAGTTCGCTCTTGCAGCCGTTGATCCCGTCGTCGTGCAGGACGGCGAGGTTGATGTCGGCGCGTTCGAGCATGGACCAGTAGGCCTTGACGCTTTTGACCGGCGGCATTTGTTTGACGCGGTCGCCATAGGCGGCGAGGAAGGCTTCCGGCAGTTTCAGGTAGCCGGCGATCCTCAGGCAGACTTTGGGGTTTTCGTCGAGCAGGCGGCTGACGGCGGGCAGGGCCAGGTCGGCAAAGTCGCTGTTGTGGGCCATGGTGCCGCTGCCGTAGAAGATGTCGATGGTGGCCTTGCCGGGGTCATGGGCCTTGTGTTTGAACACGTTCAGGGCGTCAAGGCCGTTGCGGTGGAGGTAGCAGCGCCCGCCGAACACCAGGGGCTGGAGCTTGTCGGCCAGGGATTGGGTGGAGGCCAGCCCGAAGCGGCAGCAGTGCGCGGCGGCGTTGAAGGAGGCCATGCCTTTCATGAGCTGGAGGTAGGTCTCCAGGCCCAGGTAGCCGCCGTAGGTTTCGATGGGCGGCGGGTAGGCGGTGTCGAACAGCAGGTCGTCGATCTCGTAGATCGACAGCCGCCCGGTGGCGTTGACCTGGGCCATGGCTTTCAGGACCACCGGTTCGGCGGGGACGCGGTAGAAGATGACGATGTCGTGGAAGGCCAGGGCGTTCTGCTGCTCGGCCAGGTCGGTCCAGGACACGGCGGTGACGGTCTTGCCGACGGCTTCCAGTTGCTCGATTTTCTGGTCGATGCGGTAGCGCACGCACTGCGGGATATGGTAGTCGCCGACGATGAGGACGCGCCCCAGGTTGCAGCCGCCGACGTGGGCGGGGTTGGCCGTCGCCCCGTAAAAGCGCAGGTACGCGCCGTAAATGAACTCGGCAGCGGCGGACATCTTACTGACCAGTCCATCGCGGTTATTGGCAACGGCAAAAGCTTCAAAAGCACCTTGCTGTTTCATCCAATAGTCGTGGATAAGTTCATCAAAGCGTTCACGGAAAGCAGAAGATTCGGGATATTTTTCAATGGCATCCAACAACACTTCCAGCATTACGCTGGGGTCTACTGCTAGCTTTTTACAGTGCATAAGATTAGACACCAGCCATTTACTGGGGTTGCCCTCACTGGCTGCCGCTTCCTCGTAGTGATAGGCGGCTGTCTCGTAGTCCTTTTGCTCGAAGTAGGTGTTGCCTAACAGTTCCAGCACTTCGGCTTGACATCCAAAGGCAAGGCTGATCTTGAGTAAGGTGCGGGCGGTGCCAATGTCCTGGGCGATCAAACGCTGTCTCGCTAGCTCTAGGTAGTAGCGGGCATTGAGGGTATTGTTGGGGCTGACACGTAATGGAAAACCAATATTTCCAGAAAGCAATTTACTGAATTCTTCTATGTCAATTTCAATACCGAATTTGGCATTGATTTTAAAAACTGTCTTAAAATCAATTTGCTTGATGTTTTTATGACTGTCTTGCTGCATTTCTACATGTTGCTCAAAGAGTTTACTTACTCTCAGTAGATTGAGGGCATGTTTGATATTACCTGCATCCAAATTGTGTTTGGCGAGCTCAAAATGGTAATTGGCATTGATACTATCATTCTCGCTAATTTTTAGCGGATACGCCATATCGCCATCCATCAGGCGGCTAAAGTCCACTTCGGTGAGCGGATCAGCCAATTCCGGCAAGGCTTCAAAATTTCCGATATTTTCATCCGTATCTTCAAAAGCAAGAGCGAACCGCAAAAATCCAATCGCTTTTTCAATATCATGGCTGTCCATCGCGGACTTGGCAAGGTTACAGTAATAAGCGAAGTTAAGGGAATTGTCGAAGCTGATACGTATCGGAAAGGTAATAATTCCGTCTTTAAAATGTTCAAAATCTTGTGCTGTAATTTCTTTGCCAAATTCGGCATTAATTTCAAAAATAGTTTCAAAATCATAATCCTTAGCTTGATCTTGGGTATCAACGTCTGCTTCATTTAAATAAATGCTCGCCAACTCCCTGACCTGCTCCGAGACGCGCCTGGATGCGGGCGGGTGGGCGTTGCCCTTGAAGGTGGCGGGCTTTTGGTCGATCTGCTTGAGGCAGTCGGTGAGCGCCTCCAAGTCCGGCTCGATGACGAAGCCGGACTTGCCCTCGGCCACGTCCTCGCCGATGCCGCCCATGTTGCTGGCGACCACCCAGCAGCCGCAGGCGGCGGCCTCGCGGGTGACCAGGCCGTAGCTTTCCGGCCAGGTGGACGGCGCGAACAGGACGTCGATCTGCCGGTACAGGTCGACGACGCGGGCCTGCGCCATGCGCCCGATGAAGGTGACCGGCACTTGCCCCCAGTGGGTCTCCAGGCGGTAGCCCTCGTCCTGGGAGTGGTCAACGACGAGCATTTCCAGGTGTTCCGGCTGCACGGACTCGACGGCGGCCTTCAGCAGGAAGTAGCCTTTGTGTTCGGCCATGCCGCCGACATGCCCGCAGACGACCTTGTCGGTGTGCCGGGTGTCTTTGGCTTTCCATGCCAAGGTCTCGGAGATGCCGTTTTTGTTGACGCGGACCAGCGGGACGTCGTTTTTCCGGTAGATGTCGGCGAAGCAGTTGGAGACGGTCAGCACGGCCTGGGCGCCGCGCAGCAGAAACTTGAGATGGAGGATGCGCTCGACCGACTCCAGCTGGCTGACATTGTTGGGCAAGGGGCGCGGCAGGTACGGGTCGGGGTGGCCGTCAGGGTAGACGGCGTGGTTGGCGTCGACGAGGAATTGGTAGTCGGATATCCACCAGGCGTCGTGGACGGTGACGAGGTACGGGATGCCTGCGGCGCGGGTGGTCTCGACCACGGAGGCGGTCAGGCGCTGGACGCAGTGGAAGTGCACGAGGTCGGGCTGTTCGGTCTCCAGGTAGTCGCCGAACAGTTCGCCCATCCGCGCGTCGGTGGGGTGCCAGTCCATGTTTTCCCGCCACAAGATGGTGGCGCGGTAGACGCGCGCGCCTTGGTGGTTGTAGGTGGTCATCTGGTACGGCGGCTTCAGGTCGGCGTCGGTGGTGAAGACGCTGATTTCGAAGCGGTCGCGGTAGTCGCGCTGCAGCAGGTCGAAGTTGTCGGCGATGACGCGGGTCGCGCCGCCGATGGACTGCGGCGGGAAGAAGACGTTGACCAGGGCGATTTTTTTGCGCGGCTGGCCGCCGGGCCGTCCGGCGGCGTCGAGGGCGTCGGCCAGCAGCGAGGCGAGGTTGCCGGCCAGCGCCCCGACGCTGTATTCGGCGCGGACGCGGGCCTGGGCGTTGTCGGCGACGGCCTGGCGCAGCGCGGGGTCGTCGGCCAGGCGTTTGAGGTGCCGGTACCAGTCGTCGCCGGTGGCGGCGATGAAGCCGTCTTCGCCGTCGTTGATGATGTCGCGGTAGTTGGCGGTGGTGCTGACCACGGACGGTATCCCCAGGCAGGCGGCCTCGAACCATTTCAGTTCGCTCTTGCAGCCGTTGATCCCGTCGTCGTGCAGGACGGCGAGGTTGATGTCGGCGCGTTCGAGCATGGACCAGTAGGCCTTGACGCTTTTGACCGGCGGCATTTGTTTGACGCGGTCGCCATAGGCGGCGAGGAAGGCTTCCGGCAGTTTCAGGTAGCCGGCGATCCTCAGGCAGACTTTGGGGTTTTCGTCGAGCAGGCGGCTGACGGCGGGCAGGGCCAGGTCGGCAAAGTCGCTGTTGTGGGCCATGGTGCCGCTGCCGTAGAAGATGTCGATGGTGGCCTTGCCGGGGTCATGGGCCTTGTGTTTGAACACGTTCAGGGCGTCAAGGCCGTTGCGGTGGAGGTAGCAGCGCCCGCCGAACACCAGGGGCTGGAGCTTGTCGGCCAGGGATTGGGTGGAGGCCAGCCCGAAGCGGCAGCAGTGCGCGGCGGCGTTGAAGGAGGCCATGCCTTTCATGAGCTGGAGGTAGGTCTCCAGGCCCAGGTAGCCGCCGTAGGTTTCGATGGGCGGCGGGTAGGCGGTGTCGAACAGCAGGTCGTCGATCTCGTAGATCGACAGCCGCCCGGTGGCGTTGACCTGGGCCATGGCTTTCAGGACCACCGGTTCGGCGGGGACGCGGTAGAAGATGACGATGTCGTGGAAGGCCAGGGCGTTCTGCTGCTCGGCCAGGTCGGTCCAGGACACGGCGGTGACGGTCTTGCCGACGGCTTCCAGTTGCTCGATTTTCTGGTCGATGCGGTAGCGCACGCACTGCGGGATATGGTAGTCGCCGACGATGAGGACGCGCCCCAGGTTGCAGCCGCCGACGTGGGCGGGGTTGGCCGTCGCCCCGTAAAAGCGCAGGTACGCGCCGTAAATGAACTCGGCAGCGGCGGACATCTTACTGACCAGTCCATCGCGGTTATTGGCAACGGCAAAAGCTTCAAAAGCACCTTGCTGTTTCATCCAATAGTCGTGGATAAGTTCATCAAAGCGTTCACGGAAAGCAGAAGATTCGGGATATTTTTCAATGGCATCCAACAACACTTCCAGCATTACGCTGGGGTCTACTGCTAGCTTTTTACAGTGCATAAGATTAGACACCAGCCATTTACTGGGGTTGCCCTCACTGGCTGCCGCTTCCTCGTAGTGATAGGCGGCTGTCTCGTAGTCCTTTTGCTCGAAGTAGGTGTTGCCTAACAGTTCCAGCACTTCGGCTTGACATCCAAAGGCAAGGCTGATCTTGAGTAAGGTGCGGGCGGTGCCAATGTCTTGGGAGACCAGCTTTTGTCTCGCCTGATCTAAGTAGTAGCGGGCGTTGAGGGTATTGTTGCGGCTGATGCGTAATGGATAATTGATTTGCCCGGAAAGCAGTTTATGAAAATCTTCCGCACTCACTTCAAAACCTGATTCAGCATTAAGCTTGTAAATGGTTTGAAATTTATTGGGATCGGTTGCTAACTCCGAACCCAGTGAATAAGGATTAAATTCTACTTTTGGGGAAGTATTAACCAAAATTACGTCATTAGCGACAATATCAATAGGTTCTGAGTTTTCGCAAGCAAGCAAATATACATCGATCAATTGTTTTGGTATTAGTATCCTAAAACCAGATTGCAGAAATTTTTCACCAAACTGCCCTGCAACATCGAGGCGGTCATACCATTCGGGTACAACTGAATAAGAAACTCCGCCGATACGTAAAAAAAGTTTTAAAGGCGTCTGTTCTTGGCTTAAGACCCATCCATGAACTTTAAGCTTATCAATGCTTTCTACATATCCCTCAATAGTTACGGGTTTTTTACTGGTTTTTTTCGATAAGGTTTTGCCGTTGTCATAATTGGCTTTTAAATCAAATGGTTCCAATTTATTTTGTAAGGTGATGTTGTTGACGACTACATCAATGGTTTTACCATTTTGACGGGCGAGTAAAAAGGTTTCAACCAGTCCTTGGGGTATTTCGATGTTAAAGCCTGATTGCAAAAAATCGTCCCCATATGCCTCTGCAATATCAATACGCTTTTGCCATACTGGGGACACTTGATAAGTTACTTCGTCAATGTGTACTGCTAGCTTTAAAGGTCTTAGATTTTTATCAATTACCCAGCCAAAAATATGTATGTTTTCAATGCCTTCAACATGGCCAATTATGGCTGCCTCAGCTTCGATTAGCATTTCATCGGTTTCCTGGCCCCTAGCATTTTTACTGGTTTTTTTATCCAAGCCCGAAATTTTAGGCGGCTTTGCCATGTAGTCCGCCGTTTCTTCTGGATCTGGGATATTTTGAGTTTCAACAATAGCGGCTTCGTCTGTGGCTAATACTAAATTTCCGTCAACACCCCGCTTATCGGTAGCACCCTCAACTTCATTATCCTCATCTTTTTTTTCAAGCAACGACGGCAGTTCTTCGCTTGGCGGATTTGCTATATTTTTGCCTTTAGAAGCTTGAGCCGCTGATTCTTCATCAATTTTTACGCTGGGACTTTGGTTTTGGATATTGCTAAGGTCTTCCATAGTGCTTTTAACTGACGCTTCCTTTTCGGCAACCGTCATTTGGAGATTTTCCAATTCCAAGCTATCTTTGCCAGTTGACAGTTCATTCGAAAGTATTTTTTCAGCAACGATTTCAGGAACGGATTGCAATGCTGTACTCGTATCTGCCGTTGGCTCACGATTTACTTTGTTATGCAAAATAATTCCGTTGGCGATAACATCAATTTGCTGGCCATTTTGACGGGCCAATTCAAACACCTCGGTCAAACCTTGCGGTATTTCAATCCTAAAGCCTGAGCGCAAGTAGTCTTCGCCATGCTGATCTGCAATGTCTGTGCGCTCCAACCATGTGTAAGATATTTGGTAAGAATCTTTGTCAATCCGTAACGACAGGTTCAACGGGCTATTGTCGTAATCAATTACCCAGCCGTGAATTTGCAGGTTATCGATATGTTCAATGTAACCAACAATGCTGGTGGCTTCTTCTGCGGCTTCTTCTGCGGCTTCTTCTGTTTCAGTCACTAGCGAATCTGGCTTAGACGCAGTTTCAACAACGGACTGCCCTAGGTCTGTGTCCAAATCGGAAATCGCTGGAGGATATTCGATGGTCGTTGATGCGGTGGCGTTATCCTCCGCCGCAGTTTCTTTAACTTTTTGAACAAGGACGTTACTATCCAAATTCCTTTTTTCAAGTACCGACGGCAGTTCTTCGCTTGGCGGATTTGCTATATTGTTACCATTGGGAGCTTGAGCCACTAATTCTTCATCAATTTTTACGCTGGGAATTTGGTTTTGGATATTGCTAAGGTCTTCCATTGCGCTTTTAACCGACGCTTCCTTTTCAGTAACCGTGTTTTGATGATTATCCAATTCCAAGCTATCTTTGCCAGTTGACAGTTCATTCGAAAGTATTTTTTCAGCAACGATTTCAGGAACGGATTGCAATGCTGTACTCGTATCTGCCGTTGGCTCACGATTTACTTTGTTATGCA
>Ga0247839_1004069_pt1 | contig 19243 bp, 18 predicted proteins | sample LaCruzMarch2015__6_FD_192405 | JGI IMG/M metagenome (GOLD analysis project Ga0247839, IMG submission 192405) | Freshwater microbial communities from meromictic Lake La Cruz, Castile-La Mancha, Spain - LaCruzMarch2015_16m | ecosystem: Environmental > Aquatic > Freshwater > Lake | place: Spain... | reverse complement strand
GCGCCAAGAGCCGGCTGGAGTCGATCTTGAGCGATTTGGCGGTGGCGCCGCCGATCGGCCCCGGCATCCTGGTCGGCGATCCGGCCAACCCGCCGTATCGCAACATCGTCATCAGCCTGGAAGGCGATGTGCTGAATTGCTCGTTTGAGTGTTCGCCGGTGATCCCGATCAATTACATCCTGATCCCGATCAGCATCAGTCCCTACCGCAACACGCTGACCAGCACCTAAGGAGCGATCATGGCTATCCAAAACATCATTGCCCATAGCGGCAATCTGATCACGCTAGAGCTCGACGGCAAGACGTTCGGGACGATTCAGCGCATGAGTTGTTCGGACGCCTACAACCCCGAGCCGGTCTCGGGGATCGGCGATATCCACGCTCAGGAGTTTGTCCCGAGCATGGCGCAGCACACGATCACGGTCGAGCACGCGGTGCTCAAGGTCGGCGCGATGCGCAGCCTTGGGGTGATCGGCGAGAACGGCACGGAACGGCTGAAGGGAATGGAGTTCGATATCGTCGTGTACGAGAAAAACCCGCAATCCAGCGCCATCAAGGAACTGCGCAAGTATCGGCATTGCAGCTACGCGTCCGGCTCAATCAACATCAGTGCGCACCGCGTGGTGATGAGTGACGCGACCTTCAATGCCCGCGATGTGGTCGGGGCGGGGATCTAGGATGCAACAACCCTTGACGTTCGAGGTGTCCGGACTGGGGGCCTTTGAGGCCAAACATCGCACCATCGGCGTGCAGTTGCAGATCGAGCGCGCCTATCAGGAGTGTCTGGGCGGCCCCGAGGCGCAGTCCGCCGAGAGCCTGCGGACCGTGGCGGCGGTGAGTTCGCAACTCAAGACCCTGCTGACGCGCGCGCCGGACGGGTGGTCGGTCGAGACCGCCGACCTGAATGACTGCTACGCCGTGTTCGCCGCGCTGAGGTCGGCAGAGGAAGCCTTTCGCAGCGCAGTGGAGCAAAAGCGTCAAGGCGGAAGCCAAGCGCTGTAGCCAAACCCTGTCGTGGTGGTATCGGCGGACATTCAATCTCACGTCCACCGACCCGCGGTTCCTGGACGCGACGCCAGAGGCGATGTCACTGGATTTCTGGACAGATTATTACGCGCGGCATCCTAAGCTCGGCGCCGACGAGTTCGAAACCGACGACTTCGAAGCGGACGTAGAACGAATGCTTGCCGAAGATGACGAATGGGAAACCGTTGAAGGAAACCAGTAATGGCGAGCGTTAGCGGCAACATCGGCGTCAATATCGGCAATGCAGAGTCCAGCATTGCCAAGGTCCTCAACGGCCTGAAGAAGCTCCGCGAAGAACAAGCCAAGCTCGGGGGCGGCGTGCATCTGTTCGCCCCCGACGAACTGAAGAATGTGCAGCGGGCGCTGGCCGAGGCGACCGCGGCGGCGACCAATTTTCATCGGGTGAATGCGCAGGGGCTGACGGGGCTGACCACGTCCTCGCAGCAGTTTGTGCGCACGCTGCAACAGAACCTGACGCAGTATCAGCGCAATCTGGGATCGATGGGCGCCACGCAGACCCAGGCGCGCGTCAACCAGTGGGCACAGCAGGGCGGCAACCCGCTGGCGCCGAATTTTGGGCAACTGTTCCCGAACGTGTCAGGGAGCCAGTTGCACGCGCAACAGACGTTCTATTGGCAGCAGATGCTGCGTGGGACCGGGTTCGGGGTGGGTGGCGCGGGGCACGGCGGCCAGCCGCCCGGTGCTGGCGGTGTTCCCGCGACCGGGGCGCCGCCGCCCGCTCCGTTGCGCGACAACTCCCTGCTCGATGGCGTGCTCAACAGCAGCCTGATCGGCAAGGTCGCGGCCCTGGCGCTCGGCGGGGGCGTCGCCGCCGCGGTGATGAAGGGCGTGGCCTACACCCAGGAGCGCAACGAGGCGCGCGATGTCTTCATGCGCCAGACCCGCGATTTCGGCGGGCCACTGGACCTGCTGACCAAGAACATCGAAACCGCCGCGGTCGCCATCGGCCAATCGGGCAACGAGGCGATCAAGACCGCGGGCATCTGGTCCAAGGCGGCCTATCAGTCCGACCCGTGGAAGATCGACACCGGCTACCGCCACGCGGCCGGCTTCGCGCGCTCCTACGGCCTGGACATCAACGGCACCACCAACACCCTGGGCGGCTTGGCGCGCTATGGCGTGGGCGGCGGCAACGACGCGGAGCAAACCAAGTTCGCGCTCAAGCTCGGGCAGGTGATCCGCGACGGCGGGATGACGCAGGCCCCGCAGCAGGTCCTTGAGGACTTGCTGACTCAGGCCACCCAGCACGGCAATAGCACCTTCACCACCATGCCCGCGGGCGAGCAGGACGCCTACCTGCGGCTGCGCATGGCGACCTACGGCAACCCGGCGTTGCAGGGTGCGGCCGGTCAAGGGCTGATCAACTCAGTCAACACCGCGATCGGCAGCGACGGCGATCTGGCGAAGGAACTGTTCAACGCGCGGGCGTTGTCGCAGGCCGGCGTGACCAACCTCTATGCGCAGCGCTTCGCGCGCAAGAGCGGGATGTTCTTCGACCTGGGCGAGGTGGGCGGCAAACGGGGCACGACCGTCATGGATGCCCGCATGGAGAGCTTTGATCAGGAGTACGGCCACCGCCCGCTGTTCGAGCAGTACACCGCGTTCGGTTATCTCAATACTCTATCCGAGCCGCAAGCCAAGGTGTATTTGGACCTGGCGCGCACGCTGAAGAAAGAGCGCAAGCAGACCTTGGGCGGCTTCGCCAACGACCTGCAAGGGCGCTATGGCGTGGATCTCGCGACGATGAATACGGGCGGCATCAACGAGATCATCAAGGCGATGGGCGCGCGGCCGGAGGAGTTGCCGGCCATGGCGAAGCGCTATGTCGACAAGATGGGGTTATTGAGCGGCACGCAGAAACAGCCGATCACGGATGCCCTGGCGGGCCGCAATGCGGAAGCGATCCGCACGGCGTTGGTCAAGACCATGGCAACGCATGGCATCGAGAAGACCGAAGGCCAAAAGGACCGGATGACGGATGCGGAGTATGCCAAGGCGTTGGGCGATACGGTCGGGGATAAGATCAATCCGGCGCTGCGCGGTATCAAGGAGGTAGCGGCTGGCGGCTTGAACGCTGTTGATGCGAGCGTGCAGGCGGTCATCACCCAACTCAAGACGCTGGCGGATATTGCCGACCCCAACGGCACGGTGCGCGAGTCGCTGGCGCAGCGGGCGGGGGATTATGTGAATAAGGCCATCACCGATCCAATGGAAATCCGAACAAAAAGCTCTGGCGAGGTGCGCGAGATCATTGGGCGCCATGCGCAGGGTGCGCGGGGGCGCGCGATGGACGCGTTTCGCGGGGCGGGCAGCGCCGTGCTGGACTTCTTTATCCCCCCAGCGGGCGGGGCCGAACTGCCGGGCGGCGGAACCTACCCGTATCAGAGTGAGATCGAAGCGGCGGCGGCGCGGCATGGGGTACCGGCCGAGGCGCTGGCCGGGGTGATCGCCAGGGAGTCCAGGTTTGGGCAGGTGCTGATCGGCGACCACGACAATTCGTGGGGCATGGGACACCTGAACCGGCACGGCGGCGCGGCCGAGCTTGGGCGCACCCGCGAACAAATCCTGTCGATGAGCCCGGCCGAGCAGATTGACGACGTTGCGCGGTTCCTGCGCATGAACATCGATCGCGCGGGCGGCGACGTTGATGGTGGGATAAAGCGGTACAACGGCGGCGGCGACCCGAACTATCTCCGGAACGTGCGCGAGCGGCAACGCGAATACGGGATTGGCGGCAGCGGGGCGGTGACCACGGGCAATCGCCTACGCTTCGATGACCCATCCCAAAACGCCCTGGACCCGAATTTTCGGGCGGCGCTGGAGCGCGCCGGCCAAGACCTGCACATCACCAACGGGCGCGCCGGACGCGCGAACACACCGGGGTCCATGCACCCGCTCGGGCGGGCTGCTGACATCAGCATGGCTGGCATGGACACCAAGGAGAGGGCCGCCCTGGTCCGACGACTGCGGGCGGCTGGCGTGCTACGGTTTGGTACCTACGACCGGCATCCAAACATGCTGCATGTGGACAACAGCACCGCCCAGGGCGGCAACTGGTACATGCACAACAAGGCTGCCCGGCAGATGGACCAAGCGCCGGAGTGGTTCAGCCAGGTTTCCCGCGAGCAGCTCGACCGCGAAGGCGCCTATGTCCCCGGCATCGGCGAACACCTTGCAGCCCAAGCCGGCCGGGGCGGCGACCGCTACGGCGAACTGACCCTGAACATCAACCAGCGAGTCAACGGCCAGACGCGCGGGAGCATCACGCAGCGCTTGAAGGCCGGATCAGGGGTCGATCGACCGCGCCATCACGGCGACGTGGACTTGGCGGCATTTCCCTGATGGGCGGCGCACGCGTCTTCACCCCGGCCTGTCGGGTGACAATCACCACGCAACGCGGCACGACGATCGATGTCGCGCCGCTGCTGGGCGACAACGGCCACGTGACCACGGCCAAGGCGTTGGACGCCCCCAAGGGGACCTGGGAGATCAGCGTGCCGGATCAGCCGTTCAAGATCACGCCGACCGCCGTGGCCGACTCGCTCTATGGCCAGGTGGCGCCGATGGACGTGATTGAAATCCGCCTGGCGCGTAACGCCCATGAATACCCCGACGGCAAGCCGCCGATCGTCATGCGCGGCTTCGTGCGCTCGGTGACGCGCGCCGAGTCGATCGGCGAGGACGGCACCCCGTCGCGCATGGTGACGCTGGCCGGGGATGATTATGGCTGCATCGGCGAGATCGCCCAAATCAGCCTGCTGGCGGGCGCCGCCTATGGCCAGAACCTGCTGCCGATCCTGCGACCGGCCGATTACGGGATGGGGGAGTTCACCTATCTGTCGGCGGCGGCCTACATCCAGGTGTTCGTCGATCGGCTGATGAACGATCTGCTGCAAAAGATGAAAGCGGCCTCGCCCGCGGTGCAACTGCTGAAGTATGACCCCAGCGTGACCCAGGGCGAGGTCTACATCAGCCGCATGAGCGAGACCGAGGGCACGGCCTGGAAGATGATGTTCGACCAGGCCGACACGCCGTGGAATGAGCTCTATGTCGAGGATCGGGCGGATGGCCCCTGGGTGGTCTACCGCCCGACGCCGTGGAAGGATCGCGACGGCGCCTTCATCACCAACACCGGGCAGACGATCAATGCCAGCAAGATCGCGAAAGTCGCGCCGGACAGTGACGCCAAGACCCTGGTCCCCGAGTTCCGCATGGTGCGCTCCGCGACCTACCAGCGCACCGATGCCCAGGTGAAGAACATCTACTGGGTGACGACGCGCGCCTCGTTCATCAGCGAACAGGCCAAGCTCGGCATTGCGCTCCAACAACAGTTGCCCGACGTGCACCGGTTGCAGGACCCCAACTGTGCCGGCGACCGCTACGGGCCGCGCATCCTGACGCTGGAGACGGCGCAACAGCCCAGCGGGAGCGGCGCACAGGCCACCAAGCAGCGTGGCCAAGCGGCGAGCGGTGCCCTCGCGCTGGAAGAATGGGCGGCGCTGCGCCGGCAATGGCTGATCGCCGCCAACACCGATAATGTGCTGCGCGATCAGGGCGCGCTGGTGGTGCGCGGCAATGAGAAACTGACCATCGGTGCCTATTACGAAATCCAGCGCGGTAAATTCGTGTGCGAGCACTACATCACCGAGGTGTCGCATACCTTTGTGCCCGGCCATGAGTTCTTCACGCACGTGCAATTCATCCGCTCAACCAACTACGACCAGCGCGATAAGTTCGCCAAGAAGGGGCAGTCGCCATTCTGGGCCGAAGGCCGGCAAGGGGTCATGGAGTCCTGATGCAGCACACTGAATCCGCTGTCCCCAACGTCAACAGCATCCGCATCGCGCGGGTGGCGCAGACCTATCCCGACAAGCATCTGGTGGATGTGGTGTTCCTGGACGATGGCGGGTTTGCCGCGTGCGTCCCGGTGGTGGCGCCCTATGCCTCGCAGGATCACGGGTTCGCGTACTTGCCCAAGGTCGACCCGGCCCCCGGCGGCAAATGGGCGCCGCGCCTGGCCGGGCAGAACGACACCCTGTGCGCGGTCGCGTGGTCGCGTCAGCAGGCGGTGGTGGTCGGGTTCATCTTCCCGCTGGATGGCGCCATGGGGACCGGCGAAAACGAACTGAAGGATTATCACTCGTCGGGCTTCAAGCGCACCATCGGCGCCGACGGCACGATGACACTGTACAACCCCAACACCGAGCAGACCATATCAATGGAGCAAGACGGGGTGCACGTCAAACAAGGAGCGACCAAGCTGCTGCTCAATCAGACCAGCGTCGATGTGACCGGGCCAGGATTTGCCCTGAAGCTGACGCCGGCCATGTGCCAGTTGAAAGGCGGCGGGCTGACGCTGACCCTGGCCGGCGGCACGGCGACGATTGCCTGACGCGATGGACATCTCACTCCCCCTCATCGGCGCCGCCCTGGGCGGGCTTATCGGGTCGGCGCTGACCAGCGGTGCGCTGGCCAGCATCGATCAGACCGAGCGGCCGATTGTGCTGATGCGGCTCAACGGCGGCCTACCCCGCTGGATGCACTGGGTGGTTCCGCGGCCGGAGGACATGAGCTACACGCACCCGACCCGATCGGCGGCGATTCACACGATGGGCGGGGCCTATGTCGACGACTTCGGGAGCGGCATCACGCAGATATCGTTGCGCGCGACCACGGGCTATAAGATGGGGTCGATCCAGGACGTGACCGGCGCTGTCGGGCTGGCGGCGGGCGACGTGATGCTGTTCAATCTGCGCGACGCTTTGATCAACGCCTATCACCAGGAGCGCAAGGACCTCGCGGCGAATCAACAAGACCCCGAGTTAGTGCAGTTGCTGTTGGTGGATACGCTCAACCTGGCGGTGTGGGTGGTCTACCCGCGCGAGTTCCAGGTGCAGCGCAACAAACAGCGGCCCATGCTCTATCAGTACGTGCTGAGCCTCTGGGGCCTGGAGCGGCTGCTGTAATGCTGCCCGTGGTGCATCTGGGTGACGTGCTCGAAGGGTCGCACGGCGGGACCGTGACCGGGGCCAGCGGGCCGCTAGTGGCCGACGGCCGCCCCGTGGCGTGCGTGGGCGATGCGGTGTGGTGCTTTCTGCACGGGGCGCAAACCATCGCGACCGGAAGCGCAAAACTGTCTGTCGGCGGCCGGCCGGTGGCGGTGCATGGATCACTGTGCTCGTGCGGCGCGACGCTGATCAGCAGCGGCAGCGTGCTCAACCTGCCATGACGGAGCCGACGCATGTTATCCCATCCTGAGCGCGACGCCTCCGATCAACTGGCCGAAATCGCCGACATTGCGGCGCAGGTTCCGGTGTGGCGCGCAGAGTATGCCGACTTCGCCGCCTGGTGGACCGGATTTTCCGCGATCCTGGACCAGGTTGTAGCGGAAGTTACGCTGGGCCTGGACGAAGGCGAAGACGAGGCGCGGCGCGATTTCCTCTCGCTCGCCGATGCCATGATCAGAGTGGCTGTAATGGCGCTGGCCAGGGTGCAGCGCGGGGCCGATCTGAACACCCGGCTCGCGGTTGCCCCGCTGTTCCGGGCGCATCTGCGCGCCTGGCACGCGGTGCGCGGTGCGCGTCAGAACGTCAGTTGGCTTGGCGCGCGCGGCTGGACATCCGGGCGTCTGCCGATCCTCGCGCTGACGCCGCTCGGGACCCTGCGGTTCGAGCAGTGGCGCGTGGACGCCTTCACCTCCCCATCGATCACCTGGTGGGATGCAGCGCAGGGCCTCAACGCCCTGGCGGGAGAGTTGCGATGGCGCGACTGAAGCAAGTCGCCGTCCGCATCGGCGACACCCTGCAATCGCTCGCGGTGCGGGAGATGGGCGCGGGGGCGAACTGGCGCGACCTGGTGACGCTCAACGGGCTGCGCCCGCCCTACCTGGTGCCGTCAGTGTATCCGGAGGACCGCGTCGCGGGGGCGTTGTTGTGGGGCGATTGGGTGTCTGTCCCGGCGCGCGCGATCAACGACAACGCGGCCCTGGGTGACGCGGCCCTGGGCGCCGATGTGCAGGTAGTCGGCGGCGACCTGGCTGTTGCGAGCGGCGACCTTGCCATTCTGGATGGCGTTGAAAACTTCGCCCAGGCGCTGCGCCATCGGCTGTTTACGCCGATCGACTCCTATATTCCGCACACGGACTACGGGTGCGCGATCACGGCCATGCTGGGGCTCGGGAACGGCCCGGTCGTGGCACTGCTGTGCGCCGCCCTGGCACGGCAAGCGCTGCTGCTGGACCCGCGCTCAGCGGCCATCAGTGCGGCCGGATCGGTCGCGGGCGACAAGCTGGTGATCGCGGTGCAGGCGCAGCCGGTCAACAGCGAAACAGTGACCGATCTGAACGTGATCTTCCAGCTACCGACGGTATAGATCCATGACGCCACCACCGACATACCTTGAGATCCTTGAACGGCTGGTAGCGCACACACGCGCGAGCAGCGAGGTCATTACGGACTTCAATGTCGGCTCGGTCACTCGCGCGTGGCTCGAAGCGGCTGCGATCGGCCTGGATGAGGTGTGGATGGGCGCCGCGCAAGCGGTGAACGACGCGATTCCCGAAGCGGTCTTCCTGAGCTTCGGATTCCAGCGGGAAGCGGCGGTCTACGCGAGCGGCCTGCTGACCTTCATCTTGTCCGCGCCGCTGCCGGACGCGCTGACCATTCCGGCCGGTACCACGGTGCGGATGCTGGGCGGTACCGTCACCTACATCACGGTGGTCGACGGCACGATTGCTGCCGGACAGACGCGCGTCGCGATCATGGCGCGGGCCGAGATCGCGGGCGCCGCGGCGAACACCAACGCCGACACCTTGACGGTGATCACCTCGCCGGGCGTCGCAACATCGACGCTGTCGGTCACCAACCTGGCGCCGATCACCAACGGCCGCGACCAGGAAACCGATGCGCAGCGGCGGATGCGCTTTGCCGAGTGGGTGTCGACGCTCGCCCGCGGCACGATCGCATCGTATCGCTATATCGCCATGCAGGCGGCGGTTGTCGTCGACTCCGCGATCCTGGAGCAGGTCAACTATGTGGCGGTCGCCGAGCAGCCCTGCGTCGTCGATCTGTATGTGCACAACGGGGTTGGCGGGACCAGCGACGCCCTGCTGGCAATCGTGGAGTCGCTGATCGAAGGCGATAGCGTCAATCCAGGGTACCGGGCGGCCGGGTCCCAGGTGGTCTACCACGCGGCGGCGGATGTCCCGCTCAACGTGTCCCTGCGCGTGCGTCTTCAGCCAGGCTACGCGCTGGCCGTGGTGCGGACAGGCATGACCGGCGTCCTGACGGCGCTGGTTGCTGCGGCGACCAACGCGATTGCGGTCACGGACATCCTCAATGCCTGCTACAGCGTCGCCGGGGTAAACGACTTGGTCCTGTTGGCTCCGACCGCGCGGATCACGTATGACATGGACGAGCGCCCTATCTTGGGTGTCCTCACGCTGACCGAGATCGCGTAGACCATGTCCGCTTACACCCGCGTGCTCAGCCAGTTGCCGCAGTACCTGCGCGGCGCCCCGCCGCGTGGCGTCCCGGTCGTGCGCCTGCGCGCCCCGGGCCCCGCCACCTGGCGCATTGCGCGCGAGACGCTGCGCGTGGCATGGGGCGCGCAGGTGCGGACCTATGATGTGCTCGACCACACCATAGCCAGCCTGGTGGACGCGCTCCAAGCCGACGGGTTCGTCCTGGAGTGGTTCGACGCGGAGCATTACGGGCGCGGCGCTGCGGTCCTGAAAGACGGGGCCGGGACCGCTGTCGATGCGCTGGCGTGGTCGGCAGATATCACGGTCCTGCATAGTTTCACGCGTCCGGCTGAAGCGGCGCTCGACGCGATCAGCGACGCCACACCCGAGTTTGCGCGGCAGGTCAGTCTGGACGGCGCCGACGGGGATTGGCTCGATCATCACGGGCGGCTGTACGGTGTCCAGCGACCGGCCGGGATGGATGACGCGGGGTACCGCGCGTACATCGTGGCTGCCATCATGCGCCCGCGCAACACGCCGCGGGGGATCGAGCAGAACGTGCAGCGCCTCGGCGACGGCACGCCGGTGCGGGTGCGCGAGCCCTGGCAGGAGATCATCACGCTCAGTAGCGACGCCGACCTGAGCGGCGAAAAGTGCCTGCAAGGCGCCCCCGTGTACCAGTATCACACCATGCAGCTTGTCGCCGCCAGCGGGCACAACTGGCCGCTGTGGTTGTCGATTGCCAACGCTGACCGCCCCGCGGGGACGATTATGCTGGCCCCGGCCACGCGCCGGCCCGCGCAGGTAGTGGCGGTCGGGGAGTTGCTGGGGTCGCTGTTTGCCGGGCGGATCGACTGGATCGGCGCCCATATCGTGGATGCCGATTTTCTGCTGTCGGACAACCTCGTGCTGTCCGAGTCCAGGCCGCCGCCGTTGCTGCGCCTGGGGCGCGTCGCCGTGCGCGGGCAGGCAACCACCGGACTGCGCCCGGCATCGTCGGGGACCGGTTGGGTAGGGCAATGGGATCAGCGCAAGTGGAAACAGTTATCCAGTTATGAGTTTTACCCGCCGACGCGCCTCGCCAAGGTATCGGCCGGTGGGTTTTCCGATGGCTATTACATGGTGACCGTCGACGGGAACACCTGGGCGCGACGCGCCGCTGAAACCGTCTGGTCCGCAGATGGCGGCGCCGGGGTATTGGCCCCTGATGCGCCCGGCCAGGCGGGTGATTGGTACCTGGCGAGTTGGTATCTGCACCTGTGCGTTGACGCGGACACGTGGTGCCGGTTCGCGGTAGAAACCACGTGGTCAGCAGGCCCGTGGGCCGCCGACGCCGCAGGCCCGGCCGGCGAGGATGTCTTGTTCCTCGCCCCCTACTGGTATCGCAGGGTCGACACCGCCGCGTGGGTGCGGGTCGCCATGGAGTACGGGGCATTCGTCCTGGTCGCAGGCTCCAGCGGCGATCTGTCCGGCGTGCTGAGCCTCGTCAGCCACACCGATGACAGCGTGACGGTTGAGGTTGACGCGGCGCTCGTGATCGCGACCGGGACCGACCCATATCCCGGCGTGACATTGCAATTCGACGCCCGCTAGACGTGTCGTGACGCCATGCTGCCTTGAAACAAGGTTAGGGGTGATCGATGGCTGTCTTGACGATTTCCTGGCGCACCGCAGTCGCTGTGTCCCTCATGGCGCAGCCGCTGCATTTCGCGTGGGGGCGCGGCGATGCCGGGTGGGACCTGACCCCGGTCGGCGCCTCGCAGTCGGCCACCAGCCTGGTCAGCGAGGTCGGTCGGATCATCCCGTCCATCATCGGCTATTGCGTGCCGGTCGGCAGCGGCGACCCGCTGCCGGATGACATCATCGTGCCCACCGGGCGTTACCGGGCGTCCGAGTCCCCGACCAACCTGCTGCACGTTCGGTGCGATTTTGATTACGGCGATGCCGTCACGGAGAGCATCCGCGAGGCCGGGCTGTTCATGGGTACCGTCGTCGCCGACGGGGTGGCGCCTGGGCAGCGGTATTTCGAGCCTGGAGAGATCACCGAGCAAGGGATGCTGCTGGCGATCGAGCGCTTTCCGCGCATCATCAGGTCATCCCAAGTCCGCGAGATTTTTGAATACGTGCTTGAGCTATGATCGAATTTCCAGGCTATTACGACCGCACGGACCCGGACAAGGGGTATGATCAGCATCTATTCCTTGCGGGCACAACACTTCAGTCTGCCGAGCTGAACGAAATCCAGATCGCGGGCCAGGCTCGCCTGCGCTCGATCAGCGATGTCCTGTTCAACGACGGCGCCGTCATGGCCGGTGCGGAGGTGTTCACGTCGACAGCAGGCGACGTGTGCACGTGCGACGCCAAGTCCGGCGCGATCTATGTTGCCGGCGCGGTGCGCGGGGTACTGCCGCGGGTGTTCTTTATCCCGGCCACCGGCGCTGTGTCGATCGGGGTGCGGCTGACGGAAACCGTCGTTACCGCCATCGAAGATCCAGCGCTCTATGATCCCGCCGTCAATTCGCGCAACCAAGGCCGCCCAGGAGCCGGGCGGCTGCGGGTGGCGATCACCTGGGGTTACGCGGGAGATGGCCAGGAGGGCGCGTTCTACCCCGTCTATGCGGTCATCGACGGGGTGCTGCAAACCAAGCAGCCGCCGCCGCAGGTCGATGCAACGTCCCTGGCCATCGCGCGCTATGACCGCCAGTCCGCGGGTGGCATGTACGTCTCCAATGGCCTGAAAGTGACGTGCCTGGCCGATGCGGCCGGGCTGCAAGTCTATTCGATCAGCGAGGGCGTCGCGCGGATCAATGGCGAGGAACTGATGTTCCCGCAGGGCCGCCGCTTTGCTTACGCCACCGCCGCCGCGACCAGCGCGGTCGCGCTGGAGCAGCATGTCGCCGTCGGCGGCACGGAGCGGGTGCCGGTCTGGCATACGCCGATCGCCGCCATCAGCCAGGTGGCGATCACGCGCGAGGTGAGTGTCATCAAGACGCGCGGGCCGACCGCCAACAGCAAGGATTTCCTCTCGCCGACCTACACCTCGGTGATGTCGATTGTCAGCGTCACCAGCGGCGCCACCACCTATGCCCCGACCACCGACTATCTGCTGACCAGCGATGCCATTGACTGGGCGCCGGGCGGCGCGGAGCCGGCCAGCGGCACCACCTACACGGCGGTCATCCGGTATATCGAGTTGGTCGATCCGGCCACGCTGAACGCTGACGCGACGGGGTTTACGGTGTCCGGGGCGGTCGTCGGGTCGGCGATCCAGGTCAGTTACACCTGGAATCTGCCGCGTTTCGACGTGCTGTGCGTGGACAGCGCGGGCGCCCTGGTGGTGGTCAACGGGCCGTCATTCCCGGCCAATCCGCAGTCTCCCGCGATCCCTGGCAACCTGTTGGCGCTGGCGCGCATCACGCAGGACTGGAGGGCCACGACGCGCGCAGTGGTCGATATTGCGGTGCGCATGGTGCCGATGCAGGCGCTCAATGCGGTCAATCGGCGGATTGATACCTTGTTCGCCTTGGTGGCGGAAGAGCGGCTGCGCCATAACCTGTCGCTCGCCGATCAGTCATCCAAAAAAGGCGTGTTCGTCGACCCGTTCTTTGACGACGATCTGCGCGACCAGGGCTTGGCGCAGACCACCGCGATTGCGTTCGAGGAACTGACGCTGGGCATCACCTCGGTGGTGCACACGCAATCCCTGGCGGCGGTTGCGACCTTGGACCTGAGCCCGACCCTCACCGAGGTGCTGGCGCAGCCGTTGCGCACCGGATCGTACCAGGTGAACCCCTATGATGCCTTCACGCCGCTGCCCGCGCTGGCGCAATTGCAGCCCGCGGTGGATTTCTGGGTGGACATCAAAACCGAGTTTTTATCGCCGATCACCCGGCAATTCTATAACGAGGTGATACTGCACGACCCGGATGATGTTCGGCTGCATCCCGATACAGTCATCACCGAGCGTGAAATCAAACTCGTTGGCAGTACCTACGTGGACGCCCAATACCTCCGCCAACAGTGGGTCCGGTTCGATCTTGCCGGGTTCGGCGCGGGCGAGCAATTGGTTTCCGTGATCTTCGACGACATCCCAGTCACCGCGCAGGCCATCGAATGACACTGATCGCAGACAGTACCGGGCACGTGGTCGGGATGTTCCAGATCCCGGGCCCCGAGCGAGTCACCGCGGGCGTCAAGCGGGCCGAGTTCCGCGGCACCGTGAGTCGGGCCGACGCGACCTACGTCGGCCGCGGCATCATCCGCACCGACGAGCTTCGTGAAACCATCACGATCACGACGACCGACTATGTGTATCAATCCGCTAACCCTGACCCTGACCCGCTGGCGCAGACGCTGCTGCTGTCGACGGCGTGCCAAGTCTCGGCGATCGAGGTGTGGTTTACTGCGCGGGGCGCCGCCAACGTCCTGGTGCAAATCCGCGAGGTCAGTCTGGGCGTGCCCACGTCGACCGTGCTGGCCGCCGCGATCAAGCTGCCGTCCGAGTTGAGTCTGACCGCGGCGACGCGCTTTGCGTTCCCGCCGATCGTGCTCAATGCCAACCAGGAATATGCCATCGTCATCGCCGGGGCGGATGCGACGACGGCGGTCGCCACCGCGACCATCGGCGAGTTCGACGCGACCCTGCAACAATGGGTGACCAGTCAGCCGTACCAGATTGGCGTCCTGTTGAGTTCCAGCAACGGGCGGACCTGGACGGCGCATCAGACGGCCGATCTAACCTTCCGGTTGCTGGGCAGTGCGTATTCGGCGACCACCAAGACACTCACGCTCGACCCCGTCAGTGTGGTCAATGCGGACCATCTGATCGTCATGGCGGCGGTGCTGCGCCCCGGCCCGGAGACCGACGTGCGCTTCACCGTCGGCGTCGGCGCGGCGACCTACACCGTGGTCGAAGGCCAGCCCTTTACCCTGCCGGCCACCTACACCGGGGTGGTGACGCTGGCCGCCACCTTGACCGGCACGGCGGCGATCAGCCCCTCGCTGTACCCCGACGTGCATCTGGTGGTCGGCACGCGGCTGACGACCGGCACCTATATCTCGCGCCTGATCGCTGGTGTCGGCGGCACCAAAGTCAGCATCTATTACGATGCCCTGCTGCCCGGCGGGGCCAGCGTGGTCGCCGAAGTGCAGCGCGGCGACGGCGGCCTCTGGAGCGTCGCGCCGGTGGTGGCGAGCGCCGTACTCGACGGGGACCGCATTGAGTTCCGCCATGACATTGATGACTTCGCGCACGACAACACGCGCGTGCGTCTGACCCTGAGCGGTACGGCGACGGCCGGGCCGATCGTGAAGAACCTGCGGGTGGCGATTATATGACGGACGAGGTCACTCAGTGGGTTGGGCTGCCGCTGCCAAGCCAAGACAACACCCTGGAATATGATGTGCTGCGGCTGCGAACCGCGCTGATCAGCATCGACGGCCTGCTCTACTTGCTGGATGCACTGACCGCATCCGACGATGCAACGGGGCTCGGGACGATTCAGGGCCTGGTCGATGCGGCGCAGGAGGTGCGGACCGATCTGCTGCAACTCGTTCCGGCTGTCAGCGCGTCCTTTGTGTACCACCCGGATGGATCTATCAGCACGATCAGCGAAACATTGCCTGGCGCGATCGGTCGATCCACCGTCTATACCTATGACCCTGCGACAGGCGATGCGCTGACCGAGACCGTCGCTGTTGACGGGACAGCGTACCGCACTACCTACACTTATAGCGGCGGCGCCCTGGTGTCGCTGATGCGCGAGGTCTTGCCGTGAGTCTTGATGCCCCGATCTATGTCGCCGTGCGCGCGCTGTTGTCACGCCTGACCCTCGCGCGCTATTCCAAGCTCGACATGCTGGATGCGAACATCACCAGCCGGGCACCAGCCAGCAGCGCCCTTTCGGCCGCGACATGGAGCGGCGCCCGCGCCGCGATGCTGGACACCATACCGACGAGTTACGCGCATTTTGTCGCGCTCTTTGGATCTTCGGCGACGCTCGCGTTCTTGGCCAACAACGCGGCTTTGACCCCTGCGGGCTTTGCGACGTGGGCCGAGGGCAGCGGCGCCCTGGTGGAACTGACAACGCTGCTGTCGCAACCGTCGGCGGCAGCCGTGATCATCGGCGCGCCAAAGGCCATCACGGCGATTGCGGCCCACGCGGGGGCCATGGAAATTGTCGCGTCCAGCGCCGTCGCGATGACGGCGCTCGTGGCCAGCAGTGCGGCTGTGGCCACCGTTACTGCAAGCACGACAGCGATGACCGCGTTGTACGCGAACCCGGCAGCGATGACGCCGCTGATCACCAACAGCCGGTCGCTGTCGGCCATCGTGACCAGCAGCACCGCGATGGTTGCGCTGAGCGCGAATCAGGTCGCGTTTAGCGCTTTCCTCGCATACGTCCCGGCGATGCTGTCCGCCCTGGGAAGCGCAACCGCGTTTCCGATCATTGTCGCTAGCAGCATGGCTATGGCCGCGGTCGCTGCGAACAGGGCCGCCGTCGCTGCGTGCTTTGACAGCATGAGTATTCGTACCGCGATATGGGACAGCACAGTCGCTTGCGACGCACTGCTGGGTAACTCGCTCGCGGTTTCGCAGATAAAAACAGATTATGCGGTCTCCGGTGCGACGGCATCCGCTATAAACGTGGTGCTCAGCACCAAGAAATGTATTTTGCTTTCCATGCGATCAACGGCAGCACGGACCGCAACAGCGGGCGTGGTGCAGTTGCCGACGCCAACGGTCACGACAACATCCAGTACGGACGAAGACAAACTGGTGCGGGTCGACACCCTGACGCTCAGGGTCGTGAGTGGCGGACCGGCAACAGTGACTTATTGCGTCATGTCGTGATCGCGGGCAGTCCCGCGATAATCCCCATGCCGAACATCGGGCGCAGTTGACCCTGGAAGCGTCCGATACCAGCGCCCAGCGTAGGGCACCAGCCGCTCTTGCGCGCCATAACGACGGATATCTGTCCCAGGATAGACGGGGTTTGCGTTGCGCCCGTCGGAGCGCCCGTCGGAGCGCCAGGGGGCGGCGCGCGGGTCCTTGATGCCGGTCCCTGGCAGGGTCTCGTAGACCCAGTCACTCGCGGCCCCGGACGGGGCCGCAAGCAGAAGCGCTACCAGGGGGAGAAGTCGGGCAGCGCTGGCCACGTCAGACCTGTTCCGGCTCAGGGACCGGCTCAGGCTCGGGGGTCGGCTCGGGCTCAGGGGTCGGCTCGGGCTCAGGGACCGGCTCAGGCAGCGGGTCCATGATCGGGTCGACCGGGGTGTTCGCGGAGATCGCGGCAGCCATTTCCGCGGCCTGCGCGCCCAGGCGCGCCGACAGGTCCGCCAGTGCGGCCGGGTCGTTGGCGGCAATGGCCGCGTCCAACTGTTCCTTCAGGCCGGTGATCAGGGCAATGGCCGAGTCGCCGATGGTTTCGATAGCGGTCACGCGGTCAATCAGAGCGTCGAGTTGTGCACTCATCGTAGTCAGTCTCGTGGTGATGATCAGCAACTGCTCGCACATGGCGGCAAGGCGTTGCGGAATGACAAGCAGATTGAACGGGAACATGGTCAGCCGTCCGTTGGGGCGCCGCCGCCGACGTGGTGGCGCTGACGCCATGATGGCGTCACGACAGCCCCGTGTCGTGACGCCAAGCTGTGCCCATGCCCCCTTTGCGCTTGCGCCTACCCCATGTCTGTGCTGTTCCCTGATCCCGCCGCCGCCATCGCGGAGTTGCGCGAGGACCGCCTGCGCGGCCCGCTGTTCTCCGGGCACACGTTCTCGGTCACGCATCTGGCGCGACTCCTGACCAGCGCCGAAGCCGAGGTGGAGCGCGCCTTGCGGGTGTTTCTGGGGCCGGTGCAGGTGTTGCCCGATGACGGCGACCAGTCCACGCGCGACGCGCTGGACGCGGCCGGGACGCGCTGGATCACCGATCCGGGGTATGACCTGGACCCGAGCTTCTTCCTGGGGGAGCGCTGGGGCTTCCTGGTGCTGCGTCATCGTCCGGTGAACACCGTGGCCAGCATCCGCATGGTCTATCCGCAACCGGGGTCAGCGGTGTTTGAGGTGCCGACCAACTGGATCAAAGTCGACCAGAAAGCCGGGCATGTGAACCTGGTGCCGCTGAGCGGGGCCGGGGCGCTGCCGATCAACATCTACATGATGCAGGTCATGGGCGGCGGCCGGACCATCCCGCGGATGATTCAGGTCCGCTACACCGCGGGCATTGCCAACCCGCAACGCGACTACCCCGAGATGGCCGATCTGGTGTTGCAGATGGCGGCGGTGAAGACGCTGAAAACGCTGATGCTGCCGGGCTCCGGGTCGGTGTCGGCCGATGGGCTGAGCCAGTCGCGTAACGTCGCCGTCGCCGACTATCAGGGCGACCTCGATGAACGCTTGGAGGGTCTGCGCCAAGCCATTCATGGAGTACAACTGCTATGCCTCTGATGCTGTTCTTCCCCAACCCCGCTCATGCCGCCCTGGTCAAGGCGTACATCCACGGTCACTACCGGATCAACCGCAAGACCGGTGATCGGCACTGGGTGGACAGCTACCAGGACAAGCGGCCCGAGCGCGGGCGCACCGCGTTCGCCCATTGGCAGCATCGGCTCGGGCACTTTCAAACCTACCTCGCCGAGGGCAAGCAGCGCGAGGCGTTGCACGCGTTTCACGATCTCGATCATGCCGATAGTCACAAGCTGGCGGTGCAGTTGGGCGTTGCCGATGCCGATCAGGCCCACGACTCCAAAAAGGATCTGATGGCCGCGGTTCATGAGCGCATCCGGACCAAGGGCAAGGCGTATCGGGAACAGGTGGCGGCGCAGGTGAAGGCGGACTGGGAGCGCAAGAAGGCGACCGGGACGGCGGGGCAGCAGCCGGTGAAGGTGATCCGCCTAACCGGCGACGAGTTTGGCGCCGGGCTGGCCGGGAAATCACTGCGAGACGCGGCAGTCAGTTATGCCAAAAAGCATTTTGTTGACGCAGCGTTTGAGAATGCGTCGACGGGTCAGTCAATAGAAGTGACGTGGCAGAGCGTAAAGCACGCGCTGGCCAATGCGAACGATGCCGAGATGCGGGTCTTTCATGCGCTACCGCGCATCCTGAAAACCGCACGTTACGTAGAGTCTGTCCCTGATAAACTCGGGCGCCCCGATATTCAGGCCGTGCATCGTTATGCGGTCAAGGTTCTTCTCAAAGATGAACCGCTGACAATCGGCGTTATTGTCCGTGAAACCAAAGACGGACACCGCTTCTATGATCACTTCATCATCAAAAGCAAAAACCCTGCCGGTATCTCTGAGGCCGCGCCCCCCGCGGGGGTGTTGGGCGATCAGCCGACGGCAGGGCTTGCAGGGAACAGTGTAGACCCGCAGACCAGCGATGACAAGGGCGACAAATACACCGATGGAAATCGGTATTACGATCATGTCACGGTCGAAAAGAAGAACCCCGCAGGGCTAACAGGGAGCGATGACGGGTCCGGCACGCCGGGATCATCGCCTACCCTTCCGTTTGCGGGGTCCAAGCACAGCTTAGGCGACGCGCCCGTGGGAAGCAAGGAGACGCCCGCGTCAGTTGCTCGCGATGCAGCCGCTGCGGCGGTCCCAAGCCAGGGTGAGGAAGCCGCTGCCTGGACCGGTTTAACGCCCAAACTTCGCTTGTCCGCGGTCATGTTTGCAGATGCCGACATGGCGACCGGAGACGGACGCCCGACCGCGCGGGCGAAACGGATGGCT
>Ga0247839_1004066_pt1 | contig 19247 bp, 19 predicted proteins | sample LaCruzMarch2015__6_FD_192405 | JGI IMG/M metagenome (GOLD analysis project Ga0247839, IMG submission 192405) | Freshwater microbial communities from meromictic Lake La Cruz, Castile-La Mancha, Spain - LaCruzMarch2015_16m | ecosystem: Environmental > Aquatic > Freshwater > Lake | place: Spain... | reverse complement strand
GCATCCTCGATAAATTCTACGCGCTCGGCCGCAAATGCTCCGACGGCTTCCGGGAGATCAAAGATCAGTTTATCCGGCATGACCTGACCCTTGGACAATGGAATTACGTGGTTGATCCTAACGGTTTCTCTTAATAAAGATGTATAACTAATTTATGCCTCGTTACTCAGTGCTGGGGTGACGCGCGCCCGTCCCGGCATCGTTCTATCTGGCAAACCACTGTTTAATCTCGAAGCAGGCCATCCGCTGGAGCAGACTGCACATCGGCAACGGCTGCTATGGCACTTGGTGGCAGCTTCGCTCTTATTGGGCCTCCTGGCTCCAGTCAGAGCCGATACTCGTCCAGCCGATCCGGGCTGGTACTGTCATCCCCGAAGCCCCAGCCCGTGGCCTCATCGTCCAGCACCCAGGCCACGACCTCCAGCGGGTCCTCGCCATCGGCCAATTTCCGTTCCTCTTCGTGAATCAGGACAAACCCCGCCCCAAATGTCTCCCCGGCCCGCAACCGGCGAGCGCTATCGACGACCGACGAGACGCGGGCGAGTTGCCCTCTGAGTGTCGCGTTCTCGCGCTGCTTGGTGTGCAGGGATTCGGCCAGAAACCCCAGCAGACGCAACGAGTCGCTCCAGCGTTCCCGCAACTCGGTGAGGGTGCGTTCTATGACGGCTGCCGCCAGCGCGCCGTCGCGGACCTGATACTCCACGAAGACGCCATGGGCGATGACGAAAAAGAGCGTCAGCGTGCGCACGTGCTCGGCATCCGTGCGGTAGACGGGCGCGCCCTGTGCGCCCAGATGCAGGACGTCGAAGAAGACGCGGACACCCGGTGGAACTCCGCCGATCCAGTCGCCCGGACGATAACGGCCAAGTATGCAATCGAAACGCTTGGTCTGGATTTCGAGCTCCCGACCGTCCAGTTCGATGTAGAGCGAATCGAACATGCCCATGCTCGGTGCCTCCTCAAAAACCCGGTTGTTGCGCGCGCCTTAAATAGACGCACGGGCGGTAAAGCCGCGTGGCTCAGACCTTGCGTAAACACTGGGCCGCCGCCTTCCCGACCATCGCGTCGTTCATCACGCCGTGCCCCAGGTCGGCCATGACCTCCGGCCGGGCGCGGCCCGGCACGATGTCTCCCCGCCACTGCTGGACGCCGGAGAGGAAGAAGCAGGCCCGCCAGGGGATGGCGCCCAGCCGCCCGCCTGGTCGCAACCGCTCCAGCCCGCACTCGACATCATCGCCGGCCCCAACGGCGCGGGCAAGATCACCTGCGCGCGCGCGTTCGCCATGGCGGCCGGGCGCGCGACTTCGACGCCGCGTGCATCATCCGCAGGGGAGAGGAACAATGTCCTGCGCCTGACGCACCGGGTCGTCCCCCCGTGTCGGACGGTCCGGTGGATGGCCAGAATGGCGGGGGGTGTGCCGACATCCGGCGGGACGGCGTGACTGTTTCGGGCCTGGACGGGATCATGGAGGGTTTTATCAAATCCCGACGCACCCACCTACTGAGCTTAGCCCCCGAACTTCGACATAGCTTCCCAATGCGGCCAATTTCCGTCGTCGTCCCGACCCGGCGCCTGAGCACGGCGTTGCGCGAGCGCTGCGCTGGAACGGCCGCGTGTCTTCCCGGCGCGGAGCTCATTCTCTGCGAGCCGGACGACCTGGGTCCGCTCGCGGAGGCGGCGCCACTGCCGGCGGGCTGGCGACTGGTCAGGGCGCCGCGCGGTCGTGGAACCCAGTGCAACGGCGGGGCCCGCGTGGCCACGGGCGAACTGCTGATGTTCCTGCACGACGACACGGACCTGCCCCAGGATGCCGGAGCGGTCCTCGAGGCCGCCTTTCGCGACCCCGGCCTCGGCATGGCCTGCTTCCGGATCGCCTTCGATCAGCGCCACTGGCTGCTCGGCGCCTATGCCTGGGGCTCGCGTTTCGAGTCGCGGCTGACGACTTTCGGCGATCAGGCCATGACCATCCGGCGCGACCTCTTCACGACCGTCGGCGGCTTCCCCGACTGGCCGCTGTTCGAGGATGTGGAGTTGGCCCGCCGCGTGCGCCGGTGCAGCCGCGTTGCCAAGCTGCCGAGCGCGGTGACCACCTCGGCCAGCCGCTTCCTGGCCAACGGGCCGGCGCGACAGCAACTGGCCAACGGACTCTTGCTCGCACGCTTCCTGCTGGGCGCCCCGCCGGAACGCCTCGCGGCCCTCTACGAACGGCAACGCGGCGCGCTCCCACGGGGTGATGCAGCGAGAGTCTCGACCTGTGGGTCGGCCTCGGCGTCCTGGTGGGGCTGTTTATGGTCGAGGGTGCGCTGCCCTATGACCAGACCCGCGACCGACGCGCTGTCCATGGCGTCCGCAATCTTGGTCTGGCCATCGCGAGCGGCGTGGTCGGTGCGGCGCTGGCACCGCTCCTGCTTGGGGCCATGAGTTTCGGCAGCGCGCAGGGTTGGGGACTGTGTCCGCGGCTTGACCTCGGCGGACTCGGCGGCGCCCTGATCAGCTTCGTGCTCTTCGATCTCTGGATGTATGGCTGGCACCGCGCCAATCACCGCATCCCCTTCCTGTGGCGCTTCCATCGCGTCCATCATACGGACCCGGCCATGGACTGCACCACGGCGCTACGCTTTCATCCCGGCGAGATCCTGCTGTCCGGCCTGGCGAACCTGCCCGTGATCGTCGCCCTCGGCATGAGTCTTCAGACCTTCGTCCTCTACAAGGCCGTCATGGTCGCCGTGATCCTTTTCCATCACAGCAATCTGGCCGTGCCGGCGCGCATCGACCGGGGGCTGCGGCGGCTCATCGTCTCGCCCTCCATGCACCGCGTGCACCACTCCGAGATCCGGGCCGAGACGGATTCCAATTACGGCACCATCTTCTCTTTCTGGGACCGGTTGTTCGGATCGCTGCGGGTGCGCGAGGACACCCAGGCGATCCGGTTCGGCATCGGCCGCTTCGCGGGCGACGCCTGGCAGCGTCCGCTGCGGCTGCTGACCATCCCGTTCCTGGCGGAGTGGCCGCCGGGACCGCCGACTGGGACAAGGGCTGCACCTGTCCCGGCAAACCGGCCATGAACCCACGCTTGCCGCACTTCTTTATGGGGGGTAGTCCTGTAATCTGTAGGGTCGGCCCCGCAGAATCGACAGAAAACCATGGAAACTCAGAAGATTACCGCTTCCGGCCTCCTTGGCGGACCCGTAGATTGCAGCACTACCGGTTCCGGGGGGTGGCTGAAGGTTTGCGACGCGGTTTTTTGTGCGCTTGTCGGCTGATTCCGCGATCAAACGTCGAGACGCTCATAACCTGTCGGAAAATAAATGTTTCTCGACCGGCCGCATCATTGCGGGCGTTTCACGCAATGGCGGATCATGCCATGACAGCGCGTTCTGCCCCTTCTACGGATTATTCGCAAACGCTGTTCGTGGAGCGGAATCAGTAACCGGTCAAGGCACGTGGGGCACGCTTGGCCGGGTGGTCGTTAGCCGCCTAGAGCATGGCCTCTGGGCCGACGCTTCTGGCGCCGGGGCGCTCGATCGTGAGGATCGGCGTACGCAGAACAATGGCCTCGCCGCAGCGAGCAGCGCCGGGTCGGCAGGCGGTGCTGACGGCGGAGTGTCGCGAGACGCACCAGCGGGAGGGTTCGCGCCAGATGCGCTGAAAGGGGTTCAGGCCGCGGAGAATCGTTCGCTGAACGCCGCAGCGTCGCCGCTCGGCTGCGCGGCTCCTGCATAGGCTTCAACCCGTGCCTTGAACTTCTGACCCGGGCGAAACGTCACGACGCGGGGCGCGGTGAGTGGGATCGCTTCGCCGGTCTTCGGATGGCGCCCGGGACGCTTGTTCTTCTCCCGCGTCACTGCGTCACTCGAAATTCCCTAATCCGGATAGCTTGACCTCCTCGCCGCGCTCCAGTGCCGTGCGGATTTCCTCGAAGAACGCCTCACTGAGGTGTTTGGCCTCCCGTTGGTTGAGCCCCCGTTCCTGGAACAGGTGCGCGGTCAGGTCGGCTTTGGTCAAGGCCATACCCTCAATCCTCAGCGGTGCGGGAACATCGACTCAGGACGCGTCAGCACAGACCCCACCGGCCAAGCCGCTGCTTGAGCGGTCATTGTCCGCGCACGCTCTTGTATAATCATCCACAATACAAGACTATTTTTGGTGGTCTCGCTGTTGATGTGAGCAATGGGGTTAGGTCCTCGAAGCGGCAGCGGCCGTCAGGAGGTCGTAGCACGGCGACGTGGCCGCGCCGGCCCGCCTCGGCCAGGTTCTGCGCCATCTGGTCACGCGCCCTCGGACCTGATCGAGGTCGCGCTCGCGCGGTCGGGGCGCAGGTCGTTCCGCTGTCGCTCAGGCCAACGGCGAAGGCTTGCCATCGAGACCGCGGAAGGTCGCGTGTTGTCCGGTTCGGCTTGTGGTAAAGGAGGAACAGACTTCGGTTCAGGAAATAAACAATGAGCAAAGCACCCGACGATGGCATGGGGGTCGAGTCGGCAGCGCTGAACGGACTGGTGGGCCAGTTGCGTGGCCTGATCGCCCAGGCACGCGCCCAAGCGCTGCGTACCGTGGATGCCGTTCAAGTGCGTGCCTGCTGGGAGATCGGCCGCCATATCGTGGAGTTCGAGCAGCAAGGCCACGCCCGTGCCGCTTATGGAGCACGCCTGTTGCCGCAACTGGCGGAGCGCCTGTCGCATGAGTTCGGCGCGGGTTTCGATGCACGTAACTTGCGCCATATGCGCAGCTTTTTCCAAGCGTTTCCATTTTGGGACGCAGTGCGTACCGAATTGAGTTGGACGCACTATCGCACGCTGCTGCGCGTGGATAGCGAGGCCGCAAGGCAGTGGTATATGAACGAGGCCATTATCCAGAACTGGAGTTCACGAGCGCTGGAGCGTCAAATTGGTACCCTGTATTACGAACGCCTGCTGTCCAGCCAAGACAAGGCGGCCGTCCAGGCTGAAGCCAGCAGTCAATTAGCCCCCTTGAATCAATCCCCGCGTGCGTTTGTGCGCGACCCCATCCTACTTGAGTTTTTGGGCTTACCGGGTACGGGCCGTTTGCTTGAAAGCGAGTTGGAGCAGGGCTTGATGGACAAGCTGCAAGCCTTCCTGCTAGAACTGGGCAAGGGCTTTGCCTTTGTCGCGCGGCAGCAGCGCATCAGCACCGAGAGCAAGGATTTTTATATTGACCTTGTCTTTTACAATTACTTACTGAAATGCTTCGTACTGTTCGACCTGAAAACCGGCGAACTGACGCATCAGGACATCGGTCAAATGGATATGTACGTGCGCATCTACGACGATCTGAAGCGCAGCCCCGATGACAACCCGACGGTAGGAATTATTTTGTGTTCGCAAAAAGATGCTTCAGTCGTACGCTATTCGGTTCTCAATGACAGCGAGCAACTGTTCGCGAGCCGCTACAAGCTGGTTTTGCCGTCCGAGGATGAACTGCGCTGCGAGTTGGAGCGCGAGCGCGCGGCTTTGCTGGCTCAAGCCCAAGAAGGGGTTTGACAATCTTCCGAACGGAAACGTACGCCAAGGTGTCACAGGCGGATTTTTAACGCTGTTTTCTAGGGCCTCATCAAACGACGTTTTCTGGTACTGCCCGCCGCTGGAGAACAAAGACGCGGAAATCCCGCGAAATCTGCCTCAAGAACTCGGCGCAGCATTTAATATCTTAGAAACGCATGTCGTAGCGAGGTTCTTGCGACCGCCAGCAGGCGCTTATCACTAATTCCCGTAACGAAGAATGTCAGACTCCCGGTTGGAGGCAATGCGGGTCCCGCCACCGCGGCGCGGGCGGTGGGCCTATGTGAATATGGCCAACCTGACCAAGCGACTGGATGCTGCGGTTTGAGACGCACCGGCAAGGCCGTTGGCGAACCGGAATGCGGACGACTGAATGGACCGGCCACAGAGGCGCGCCGACACGTGCCACCAACGGCCTCATCGTCGGGCGCTACGTAAGTTAAAGGCGCACAAGCATGACGTTATCTAACAACAACTCCGCAGCGACGCAAAGAGATCAAGCACTTTCAATTCTCGATCAAAATCGATCGATTCTTTCTCAGCTGTTTAAGGAATGCTATCTTTCAAAAGGCCGAGGTGCTTTGTTGGTTTATGCGGAAGATGTTATCGAAAGAGGGCTTTTAACCAAGCATGAGTACAGAGGAAAAGCAGAGCTTTCTGATATATTCGATGATCTTGAGTCTCGATCTCCGCTAGAAACTATGATCGATACATATAATCAAAAAAGAGAAGGTATTTTGATACTCATCACAAGTTCTGCTAATGCCACTTATTTTGTTACTGTAAAGCTTGTGTGAGTGCGGATGGCAGGCTCACAGCGATCAGATCATGACGCCCAGAACCGAAGCCTTGACTAACGGGCGGTCCTTAACTCAGGACGCGAGAATGTTTTTTATGCTCATGACGCCAACGCGGTCTCCGACCCCATCCGACCCCATCCGGCGCAACGAAGCGGGAGTATCTGAATATGTCAGAATCGCCGTGGACAAAGCAAGGAGCGACATTGAGTCACAAAAACGCTTGTCGAGAATTCGGGCTTACGGAAGACGAGATATTCGCCGCGGTAAGAACGGGTAAGCTGCAACATCGGCAGAACGATGCCCACGGCAATCCCTACCTCAAGTTCCTTCGCGGTGAAGTGGAAGCACTGGCATTGGAACTGCGTGGTGCTGCTCACGTGGAAGCGAAAAGGATCAAGCACGCATTGCAGACAGTCGATACTGAAATGAACAGGCTCAGGAAAATGCTCGCAGCGCTGGAACGGCGCAAGATGGAATTGTTGGAACTTGAAAAGCGGACCCGTGGACCTTGATCAGGCTGGTGGCCATGTTGGGCCGAGACCCGAGGGCGCGTCCGGGACGGCGCGGAGCGCAGACACTGTGCGGCGTGGTCCGTGGATGGCGCTGCTGCCCGGTGGTCGGCATGAATAACGTACCATAGTACATACGCCAATATTACATAACATCCAAGCGCACCAACGTCGGCTGCAGGGGCGCTGTTGGCGCATGCGATAATCCCCCCTTATCCCGTCCAGACCGAAACATTGCTCCGTCCGACCGGCGTTTCGGTACAGCCCCCGCGGCCCGGGCTATCCCCCGGACTGTCCGACACGGGGCGACCCGGTACGTCAGGCTCCGGACCGCCACCCGTGCCCGCGACCCGCGTTCACCAGCACGGCAGCCTGCTGGGTTGCTGTCACCGGCCCCGCTCCGCTCGCCGACGGGGGAATCATCCGCGGCGTCGCGGACTCAGAGCGCGTGCGATCTGATCCATCGACGCAAAGACGTAGGACGATGCGCGCGGGTAGGTCCCGCAGCCGATCACGCTCGGCCGGTGCGATCGGCCGGTGCGATCGGCCGGAAGCGATAGCGCGGCGCGATCCCGTTCAAAAGCTTGACAAACCAATCGAAGCGATCGGCCAAGGTCCCATCGAAATCGAAGACGACCAGCCGATAGTCGTTCCGTGCGGACGCCTGGGGTAGGGGTTTGAGAATCATAAATGGGACTATGCAACGTGTTTCATCATCGCGCCAATGATAGTCGTTCCGTGCGGACGCCTGGGGTAGGGGTTTGAGAATCATAAATGGGACTATGCAACGTGTTTCATCATCGCGCCAATGACTCAGTAGACCCTGGGACCACCGCAGACCGGGTGCGGGTGCGCTTCCTGGCGTGCTTCACCGTCGTCATCCGCAACTCCCGACCGCCCATCACAGCGAAGCATCCGCAGCCAACAACGGCATGCGCGATGCGACAACGGCCGTTAACCCAACAGTATCCTTCTGTTTTTTCGCAGTATGCACCCGACTGAAATCCCCGAGAGCCGAGCTTTTCACGCCCCCACGATGCTGCCGGTCGAGGCGCGAAAGTCACGCGTGGCTGTCCGCGGCGCGGCGGGCGAGGAGCGGGCTGATCGCGTGGCCGGTGCTGCGATCCAGGGGGCCACCGGCGCGCTTCAGCGTAGCCGACAACACCGACTTCCTAGCTTTTTACTAGGTAATGACCATGGAGTGAACAGAGTATTCATTGAGCTTTGTCTGGCAGGTACCCATCTTCGGGACCGTAGGCAAGCTGATACCAAACACTGATCTGACCTGAGGTGATGACCATGAGCGAAGCAACTCTCCGTTCCAAGACCAACGTGGCACTGTGGCTGGCCCTTTCCATCATGCTGGTCCCGCTCGTTCCCTATGCCTTGAAGGGCACTGGCTTGTAGCCGTCCGTCACACCGCAACGAAGTCAGGACAGGGCTCAGCCGGCCGCTGTGCCCTGCTCTGTCGTGGAATAAAATTCCATTTACACTTCAATCGCTCGCAATGAGGCCGTCAGGGCACGCCCGGTTTCGGACGCCATCACCGTGACCACTGCCGATCGTCCCTCAGGACGCGAAATGAGACGGTTTCGCACCCACCCTGGGCAAGACCCCGTGGCGGCGAGGACATTGGTCACGTCGTTGACGTTGTGCCGCAGGATGACGCTGGCCACGTGGTCTCTGCAGTTGATCTACTCGATCGGGTTCCCGCTCTCGGTGGGCGGGCCGCCGAACTCCATAGTGCCGGAGGTCGTCATAGGGGCCTCGGCGAGGCGAATCGAGAGCTTGACGCTACGACGAAGGTGTCGCCGCACGACGCCTGTGATGGAATCGATCCGGTTCTTCCCTTGGTGAAAGCCCTTCTGCGATTTCTGATCGGTGTCCCACGACGACAACCCGATTAGCGCTGCTCACCATATAAGGCGATTTCCGAAGAACTTCATACCACGCGGGCTCAACCGCCGGTGACCGGGGCGACGCAACCGGAGGTCGACGCTTTAGCGGGCGGCGGCGCCGTGTTCGGCTGAAACCTCGACCTCCTATGCGTGTACAGCAAGATCCGCAGGGGGCTTTAGGGGCGACTACAGTCGCCCCTACACGTAGGTGGATCATTTCCCGGAAATCACCTAAAAAGGTCAAGGGGTCAGGTCTAGGGGGCAAGTCTTGCCGTTTGCTGACACGAGGCAATCGGATGTAGGTGCGACTTCAGTCGCACCGATTCGGACGCAGGTGCGACTGAAGTCGCACCTACACTGACCGGTATCCAAATTGTCGGAAATCGCCTAAGCTGACAGCCATCTCGTATTCCCGATCAAGACCGGTCTGCATCTCGGCGTTTGGCTCAAACATCAGCACGCCGACATGCATCATGCTCACCAGTTCAAGACCCGAGAAATCTCCCGGCAGCGTCTTCAAATGATAGCGTTTGCCGGGATCGTTGACGGCAAGCCCGGACTGACCGAGCTGCGCAATCTCCAACACGATCTGGCCGACCTCCTGTTGTGGGAGGTCGGCAAAGCGCTTCAGCGTGTCCTGCATATACATGATCGCGTCAAGGCGCGGCTGGTCGACGCCGCCGCGGTGCAGATCGGCGTTGGCGAGACGGTTGAGTCCGGCAACGGCCGCATCCGCCAATGGCGTATCCGCGAAGCGCCTCATGATCCGTTTGTAGACCTCGATCGCCTGCTTTTTCTGGACTGGGCCAAGCGTTTCGAGACATTCCCCGAGCGCCAGGCTCGCGGTGGGGTCGTCGGGGGCCATCGCGAGTACCTGGTGGAGCAGGGGCACCGCCTCGGCATACTTTTCGAGATTGGCCAGCACCGCGGCCAGGTTGCGGGCGGCGAAGTGGTTCTGGGGCTCGGCCGCAAGAGCCTTACGCAGCACCTGCTCGGCCTCCTGAGACCGGCCCAGACGCATCAATGCCACCCCAAGTCCGACGCGGGCGTTCCCGTAGCTCGGGTCGATTCTCAGGCAGCGTTCGAGCGGCGCGATGCACGCTTCCAACCGGCCCATTTCGCTCAGACAAATACCGCGGTTGTAGGCGATATCCGCGTCATCCATCATCTCGTCCATGGTTTCGAGGAGCGGCAACGCTTCTGCGAGTGCGCGATGCTGGAGCAGTCCAACCACATACGCCTTCGGCTCCAACCCACCGCGCGCCCACGCCAGCACCCGGATGATGCCATCGCTGCAAGTGACCGCCGCGTCAAAGTTTTTCGCTGCATACTTGGCGGCGAAGTAGATGAGTACCGCGTTGTCGAACGCCTCGCTGCCTGGCTCGCGGGCCGTGCTTGGGAGTACCGACACATCGAACGCATCGTACGGAATGCGGAGGATCTCTGGAGCCTGAGGCTTGATTTTCATGAGTTAGGAATCGGGCGTGACAGGAATTGAGGGTGGCCTCGACCACCAAGAGTAGGAGTTTACCCCGAGACGATCGATCATGATGGAGCCAACGCACGGAACGGTCGGGTCGCCAGGTGGCGTTACCGGCGCTCAGCCGCCTAAGAACTGACGCAGCAGCGCTGGCGCGCCGCGCCGCACGTGGGCAGGAGTAAAAACGCGCCGCCGCCGATCAAGAGTTCGCGCCGGGTTCATCGTGGTCGCCCCCTCAGAGCCCCATGATCGCCCGCAGCTCAACGCTGGTGAGCACCTGACAGTAGATCATGTTGATGATCTCCAACTCGCGCTGGTGCAACGCAGCGGTGCCGGCGGCGCAGCAATCCTCGATCACAATGCCGACTTATCCCGTCCAGACCGAAAAATTGCTCCGTCCGACCGGCGTTTCGGTACGGCCCCCGCGGCCCGGGCCAGCCCCCGGACGGCCGCCACGGGGGGCGACCCGGTGCGTCAGACGCCGGACCGCCACCAAGTGCACGCGACCCGCGTTCACCAGGCCGGCGGACCCGCGGGGTCGCCGTTGGCGGCCCCGATCCCCGCGGGGGTCATCCGCTGGGTCGTGGGCTCAGTGCACGTCCGACCGGGCTAAACCGTTCTAGCCAACTTGGCCCAATACGAGCCAAAATGGCCCAACAATGGCGGAATCCTGGGTCGAATAGTCGAAGTCGGGCTAAAGTCCGATTCTCTGCCCCAAGCGCCGACGCATCGCTCCGAAGTTATCGCCCTTCGCCGAGTACTCCGGCGATGCCATCAACAAAGCGGGTGGAAGTTTCAAGCGCCGCCGCTGCGCGTTCAAGCGGGATATCGGAACCCGGCCCGGTTTCATAATCCGCAACTTCTTTCAACGTATAGGCATGGGCGAGAAACGTTGAAAAGCGCTTGTCCAGGGCAGGGGCCTCTTTCGCGAGCCGGGCAAACTCACTGCGCACCCCGCTATGCGTCTTGGCGATCTTTCCCGTTTGCTCGAAAATGAAGGCTTGGGCGGCATGAAAAGCGGCGAGGTACGCATTGCGTCCCGCATCGTTGCTCAGTCCGATGCCGAGCGTCGCGCGAGCATGAGAGAGGCATTTACGCGCCTTTTCCAAATAGCGGGCAGCTTCAGGCGTCACACGTCGATCCCTTCGAGCCGAATTTCGTGCATCAAGGGTGTGCGTTCGTTGTAGGACCCCGCGCCAAACGGCAAAGCGTTAATCACCGCTCCTGTTTCATCCAGAATCTCCCCTTCGAGGGCGACGATGCGATCAATCTCGTTCCAGCGATCCCCCAGGTCCTTCAGAAACACCGCTATGTCATAATCCGAATCGGCTCGCGCATCCCCCCGCGCCCGTGAACCGTAGAGCACGACGCGCTCGATTCGTTCGCCATAAAGCGCCTGGAGCGCAGCGCGGAACTTGGTCAGGATCAGAGGATTTGCGGTTGCCATGCGCGGGTTTTACCACAAAGCCGGCATGTCCAGCGAGGGCCGATCAGCAACACCCGCAAGGAACAACTCACGATCCGGCTCGACCCCGAGGTTATCCAGTGGTTCCGCGAGCAGGTGAAGGACGCGGTGATGCGGGTCTGCGTGAGTCCGGCGTGCGCGCGTCCGAACTCGCGGTAGACGTTGCCGCTGCCGCGCACCATTGCGGTGTCGTCGTTGGTCATGTCACGTACTCCACCTTAGATTCCGATCTTCTCCACCTCGTCGAGCGCCACGGCGTCGCGGCCTGCTCCAGGGTGCCGCCGTTCTTGAGGTAGGCGGTGATGCGCCGCGCCCGATGGTGCGGAACAGCGGTCCCTTGGCGTCATCGCGCAGGTCCGCGCCGTCGAGATAGGCGAGCAGGTAGTCTTCAAGGGCATGGTGGCAGGGCATTTCATGGCGCTTGCCGCCCTACTCGCGCAACCGCACCCACAGCCGGCGGTGCTGGGTGAACACGTCCTCGACCTTCATGCCCAGGGCGGCGCTGATGCGGGCGAAGGAATAGACTATGAACGCGATCAGGACGCGGGCGCGCAAGTCCACCGGGAGGCACAGGCCGCCCGCTTCAACAATGACCTGCGGGCCATCGCAGTCGAGTTGCGCCTGATCGAACAAGACTGGCCCGCACCAACGATCGATCCGCCGCCCAAACCGCCGGCAGGCCGCCCCACGCCGCCGCCGTCAGTCAGGGAGATGGCAACCAGGGATGTGACATGACGCGTATCAGCACCGGTGACACAATGCGCACGGACTTCGCCGAGATCGCCCGACTGATCGAGTCGGCGCGCCACCAGGCGCTGCAGGCGGTCAATACGACCCTGATCGATCTCTACTGGCAGGTAGGTGCGCAGATCAGCCGCAAGCTGGAAACGGCGGAGTGGGGCGACGGGGTGGTGCAACAACTGGCGGACTCTCTGGCTCGGACGCAACCCGGCCTGCGGGGTTTTACCCGGCCTAACCTGTTTCGCATGCGCCAGTTTTTCGAGGCGTACCGGGGCGACGAGAAAGTCTCGCCACTGGTGCGACAAATCCCTTGGACCCATAATCTGATCATCCTCAGCCAGTGCAAGCGCCCGGAAGAGCGCGACTTTTACCTGCGCATGGCGGTGCAGGAGCGGTGGGGCAAGCGCGCGCTGGAGCGACAGATCAAGTTCGCGCTGTTCGAGCGGGTCGTCCTGACCCCGGCAACGCGGTCACCGGTGCTGACCCAAACCCATGCCGAGGCCGCCAGTGTCTTCAAAGACGCCTACATGGTCGAGTTCCTTGATCTGCCGGACGGTCACTCCGAGGCCGACCTGCACCGCGGTCTGTCGCACCGGCTGCGGGACTTTCTGATCGAGAACCCCGCGATCGGCGTCTTGCTGTGCGCGAGCAAGGACGACGCGGTGGTGGAGTATGCCCTGAGCCGGGCCCTGTCGCCGGCCTTGGTGGCTGAATATCGCACCCGGTTGCCGGACAAGCGCTTGCTTCAGGCCAAGCTGCATGAGTTCTATACGCAGAACAGCGCGGTGCCGGAGTAACCCGTGCAACCGCTGATTGTCGCCCCGCAACGCGTCCAAGGGGTCGCGGACTTCCTGCAAACCGCCTTCCCCTCGACCACAACCCATGTCCGGAGCGTAAAAATGATCGACGGCCTGCTGATTTGGATTGGCACGCATCAAGCAGCGACCCTCTGGTTGACGGGGCTGTCCGTGTTGCTCTTCGTCGGGTCGCTCCTGTCCCTGCCGCTCTTGGTCGCTCGTATTCCCGAAGACTATTTCAGCAACCCGCTGCGGCAGCGCAACCCGTTCCAGGGGCGGCATCCACTGGCGTATGTCGCGCTGCGCGTCATGAAGAATGTCCTGGGTTGGTTGCTCATTCTGTCCGGCCTCGCCATGCTGGCCTTGCCGGGACAAGGATTGCTGACCATTTTCTTGGGGTTGGTGTTGAGCGATTTCCCCGGAAAATTCACTCTGGAGCGGCGTTTTGCCAGCAATCCCAAGCTCCTGGGCGCCGTCAACTGGCTGCGCCAACGTGGGGGACATCCGCCCCTCCTGGCGCCGGCTGATGCGGAAACCCCTGAGCGGGTTGCTGGCCGAACGTGACAGCGAAAGTACGCACTGATGCCCCGGTTTGTGCTGACCAAGGCAGCCGATGCTGACTTGAAGGCCATCGGTCGCTACACCCGAAGTGTCGACACTTAGATCGCCGCAGCCGCCCGGATCGGACCGCCGCCGTTGACTCTCTTCGGGTCGGGCGTAGACTATTGGCGATGTCATCGACCAAGACCATTCTGGGGCGGCTGTTGACGACCCCGTATCGGCCCCAGCCGCTCCTGCGCACCTTTCTGTCCCGCGCTCAGGTGCAGGCAAGCCCCGCCGCCCAGGTGACGGTGGCGGTCCTGGACGCCACCGAGAGTGAGCAGGTGTTCGGCGTACCGCTGGCCCGGCGGGGCATTCAGCCCGTCTATCTGCGGGTCGAGAATCGCGGCACGCAGCCGCTGCGGCTGCATCTGCTGGGCATCAGTCCCAACTACTTCACGCCGCTGGAAGCCGCCGGGAAGAATCACTTTTCGATCACCAAGCGGTTGTCCGCGTTCGGGTTCGTCGGCTGGCTCTTCCTGCCGCTGTTGGTCCTCCTGCCACTGAAGCTGATCACCGCCCAGCGAGCCAACCGCCGGATGGACGCGTGCTTTCATTCGCACGCCTTTCGCTTGCGGCCGATTCCGTTTGGGGAAGCGGTGGAAGGGTTCGTGTTCACGCCGCTCGATTCGGGCACCAAGATCATCCACGTCGACCTGCACGCGACGGGCGAAACGCTCGCCGCCGCGGTGCAGGGATTCGCGGCCGGCGGCACGGCGGCCGGTCAGCGCGGCGCGCCACCGCCGGCGACGACGGCCGTCGGTTTCACCTTCGCGATGGCGGTGCCCGGCATTGCCGCCGACTATCTGCGCCGCGACTTTGCCGCGCTCGTCCCACCGGGGTCGCTTGTCGACTGCGATGTGCCCACCCTGGTGAACCGTCTGGCGGCGCTGCCGGCGACGACGACCAACCGCACGGGGACGCGCCCCGGCGACCCGGTGAACCTGGTGGTCATCGGGGAGTTCGCCACCCTGCTCAGCGCGCTGGCGGCGCGGTGGGACGAGAGCGAGACCATCACGCTCGCCACCTGCTGGAAGACCGCCCGCGCCTTCCTGCTCGGCGCTCAGTACCGCTATTCGCCGGTCAGCCCGCTGTACCTCTTCGGTCGCAGCCAGGACGTCGCCTTGCAGCGCAGCCGCCATTCGATCAACGAGCGATTGCACCTGCGCCTGTGGCTGACACCGCTGCAATTTCAGGGGCAGAGCGTCTGGGTGGGGCAAATCAGCCGCGATATCGGGGTGCGCATGACGACCAGGGCCTGGAACCTCACCACGCATCGCATCGATCCCGACATCGACGAGTCGCGCGACTACCTGGTCGAAGACCTGATCGCGGCCGAACGGATCCTGGTGGCGGGCTATGTCGATGGCGTCGGTGCCTGCGAGCACGCAGCACCGCGGCACAACCTGACCGGCGATCCGTACTTCACCGACGGCAAGCGCGCCGCGCTCCTGCTGTCGACCAGTCGCACCGCACCGCGGTTTGTCGCCTGGGTCTGACGGGTACGGCCGATGGGTGGTCTGCACCTGCCTGGGTCGATCCTGCTGGTCGCGCCGCCGCCGATCAAGAGTTCGCGCCGGGTTCATCATGGTCGCCCCCTCAGAGCCCCATGATCGCCCGCAACTCGGCACTGGTGAGCACCTGACAATAGATCATGTTGATGATTTCCAACTCGCGCTGGTGCAACGCCTCGGTGCCGGCGGCACAGCAATCCTCGATCACGATGACGTTGAAGCTCTCGTCGGCGAGGCTGCGCACCGTGGAGGAGACACATTGATCGGTAAAGATCCCGGTCAGGATGACGTTGCGGATGCCGAGGTTAGCGAGGATCAGCCGCAGATTGGTCCCGGTCAGGGCGCTGTCGGTGGTCTTGGTCACCACGATCTCGCCGGGGTGTGGTGCCAGCTCGGGGACCAGTTGACTCGCCGCGCTGTCCTTGGGCAAGAGCAGGGCGTTCCAGCCGGGCTTCTTCTGGCTGAGCGAGCGATCACGCCCGTCCTCGAGCAGGCAGGCAATGCGCGCGTGGATGACGTCCATCCCCTTGGCGCGAACAGCGTGCTGCAGGGCGCGGGTGGTCGGGATGACGATCTCGCGCATGCGCTGGTGGAAGGGCAACCAGCGCGCCGCCTCGTGCGGATCAGCCGGGGTCTCCAGGTAGAGGTTCTGCACGTCGATGCATAGCATCGCCGTCTCGGCGGGATTCAACACCAGGTCCGCGGGCTCCGGTGCCTGCGCGTAGTAAAAGGAGCGGTAGGCGGTCTTCCAGCGCATCGGGGTCCTCCAGGTGAAGAGACAGGCACGTGGGTCGCGCGGCCGAGCCGAGCCGAGCACGGGCGATGGGGTCGATGATCCACGCGATCATCGCCCTCGTCGAGCTCCCGATCGACTGCGCACCGACCGCCTCGCCGGCACCGTTGCGCGCGCGACCTCGACGCGTCCGGCGTCGGTATGCCCCAGATCCATGCCCGCAGCCAGCGCGACAGCCATCGCCTCTGGTGAGGCCATTCTCACCGATGCGCAAGGGCGGCGCGCGTGGCAGCACCAACGGTGTTCGTGTTTGTCCGCTATACTAAAGCATCCAGGACAAGCCATCGTATCGAACCATGTTGACCGACCGACTTCCCCGCGATGCCGCGACGCGCCTGACGCACTGCGTCCACGAGGCCCAGGCCCGCCTGGGTTCCCAGCCGGAGGCCGCGGCCCTGTTCGCCCGCGCCACCACGGCCTTCATGCGGGAGCTGCTCGGCATGTCCGAGGCGCTGGGCGCGGCTGGTCGGGATCTGGACCTGCTCGCCCAGGACGACCAGACCCTGCTGGCCGAACTCATGATGAGGGCGTTGCGCACCGACCCGCTGGCGTCCAAGGAGACCCGGCTGCGCCTGCGTGGGCAATTGGCCTTGCACCAGCGGCTGGAGCGTGCGGGGGGCGTCTACACCGCCACCGAGGTCGCGGCGCTGCTTGGCATCACGCCGGACGCGGTGCGCAAGCGCGCCGCGCGGGGCAAATTGCTGGTGGTGCCGCAGGGCGAGCACGGGGTCTATCCGGCCTTTCAGTTCGATGCCGACGCCAACCGCAGCGTCACCGGGCTCGACGCCGTGCTGGCGCTGCTCGACACCGCAAGCGCACCGGCCAAGGTCCGTTTCTTCCTGACTCCGGATCGGGACCTGGACGCGGTGACGGGAGCGACCCCGATCGCCGCTCTGCGTACCGGCGACCCGGCGGTCGGCGCCCTGGTGGCGCGCAAGGCGCGCCAGTTCGGTATCCAGGTGGCGCGATGAGCCAGCCGGTGGCGGCAACCGCGGTCGTGGCCCCGGCCGGCGCGCCGTCGGGGATGCGATGACCGTCGGCCCGCCGCCCGTTGACGGTCATGGAAAGCTGAAGTCGCGCCGCCTGGCGGCCGGCACCGTCTGGTACCGCATCGGCCATCGCCGTTATGGGACGGCCCTGCATTTCTCCACCGGTGCCGCTGCCCGCTGGAACGATCCGCTCGACAGGTACGGCGTGCTCTACCTCGCCGACGCCCCCGCGACCGCCTTCGCCGAAACCTTCGGCCACGACGTGTCGGAACATGATCCGCCGGCCACGGATAAATTCGTGACCGTGACTGAGTTGACCGAGCGCCATCTCTATCGCATCAAGACCGACGCAGCGCTCCACGTGGGCCTGTTGCAGGGGGCCGGGCTGGCGGCGCTCAATCTGGATGTCAGGCTCTTGGCGACCGTCGACTATGCGCTCCCCCAGCGCTGGTCGCGCTGGGTCCATGACGCGCCAGCCGCGCTCGACGGCATCCTCTACCCCTCCCGATTGCTGCCGGACCACGAAAACACCGCGCTCTTTGATCGTTGCCGAGACAGCTTGGAGGAGGAGGACCTTGGCACCTTGGCGCAGTGGCGGTGCGGCGCGACCGGCCAAGACATCCTGGACCTCCTCGACGCGCAGGGTTGGGGCCTCGTTTAAGCCAAGGCCGACTTCGCCCATCCAGCCGGCACCAACCGCCCCGCCCCGCGCCCGGCCAGTGAACCCTGGGGCGCATCCTGAACCCCCTGAGGCGCGGTCTGCCTGCCACGTGCGCGCCCGCCCCCCGACGGTACCTGGGTCCGACCATCAGTGGAACGCCATAGTCGCTCCATGCGGACGCCTGGGGTAAGGGTTTGAGAATCATCGACGGGATGATGGGGTCTGAGGCGCAGTGGGGGTCACCGCAGAATTCGGAAAAATCGTACGCTAAGCCGGGGCGGTTCCCAGGTACCGTCAAGGATGACAACTAGGCCAAGCAGTCCCGTACTAGGGTGCCCGCGGCGGACCGATCAACGGCGTCTTCACCGGCTTGGCCGCACCGAAGAAGACCACGACACCCTGGCCAGCGTCGCGGGTGCTCAGCGCTTCCGGCGCCTTGCCGAGGCCGGCCGCGTCAATCTCCCAATTGTTGGTCAGCCAGACATCGCCGGCCGGCCCGACACCGACATCCACGAGTTGCTGCATGCCGCCACCGACATAGCCCCCCCGGCGGCGAGATGGCATCGCCCGTCGTCAGGCCCGGCGGGCAGGTTTCGGTGCGCACGCCGCAGAGTTGGACGAGGTTGCCGGCCTCCGCGCTGGTGAAGTTCGACACCCAGATGTTGTCGTTGCCATCCACGGCCACGGCCCAGGGGCCGCCGAGACCCTTGCCGGTAACGGGCGAGAACGGCGCCTTGGAGCCGTCCGGACGCAACACCGTGACGCTGCCGCCGTCCCAGTAGCCCGGCGCTTGCGCGGAGAGATTGTTCACTAGACTCGCCGTCGCGGACAGTTCCCCCTTGATGGCATATGCAGCCATCAATTCCACCAGTTTCAGACGCCCGCGCTCCGAACTGCCGAAACGATCGGCGTGCCAGACATTGCCCTGGCTGTCGATCGCCAGGCCACTGCCGCCGTAGCCCACATCGAATTTCTCCACCTTGGTCGGGTCGGCGACCGGGAAGCGGATTAACGAAGAGCCGATGCTGTTGCTGACCCAGATGCGGTCCTGCGCATCGATGGCCAGGTGGAAGGGAGCAAACAGGCCGCACGGGTTCTTCAGCGGGTCCTTGCTCTGGTTCTGGCAATAGACCCGCGCCTTCGAAGCGTCCCCCTGGGGCAGGTGAACGACCTGACTCTTACCTTGGTCCACCGCCCAGATATCGCCGTCGCGCGTGACGATGATGCCCTGCATCTCGCCGAGTTGGCCGTCGACGGTCCAGCCCTGCGGCGGCGACAGCGGCTTGCCGTGGTGGTCAAACTTGGTGATGTTCTGGCTGGCATAGCCGTCCACCCAGGCGTTGTCCTGGGCATCGATCGTGTCCTTTCGGCAAGCCTGCATGAATCCCGCGCGCGGGTCCGGTAACCTGGGAGCCCCGCGTCCTTGGCGACCGGAAGACCCAATGTTGCCGGGGTCCAGACGGGCCGCCGAGCCCGAACGGGT
>Ga0247839_1004055_pt1 | contig 19279 bp, 17 predicted proteins | sample LaCruzMarch2015__6_FD_192405 | JGI IMG/M metagenome (GOLD analysis project Ga0247839, IMG submission 192405) | Freshwater microbial communities from meromictic Lake La Cruz, Castile-La Mancha, Spain - LaCruzMarch2015_16m | ecosystem: Environmental > Aquatic > Freshwater > Lake | place: Spain... | reverse complement strand
ATGGAAGACGTCGAAACACGGTTGAAGCGCAGCCCGACCTTGCCAAAATATGACATTTTTATCAAGCCTATTCTCGGGTAATATCTTTAACAGAAATCACCTTAGTCCACGGCGGGCCGCGGCCGGACCGGCGCTAGGCCGGCGGTGCCACCGGTATCGGGGCGGCGCTCGGGGCCGGCGGTGTCGGGGCCGGCGGCGGCGCTGGCGGCGGCGGCGGCGGCGGCGGCGGCGGGGGCGGCGGCGGCGGCGGGGGGGGCGGCGTTTCCGGCGCTTTCTGAGTCGGGGAGGACGTCGATGATGACGAGGATGATGACGAGTACGAGGACGATGGCGAGGAGTAGGATGGCGACGACGATGACGACGACGATCCATAGCTCGGCGTCGGGGCTGGACTCGATGGCGAACGATAGGACGGGGGCGCGGGCCGGTCCACCGTGGACGAGGTCGACCCGGACGACATTGAATCGGATGGGGAACCGTAGAACCGGGGCACCGGCCGTACCACCGTGGACGAGCTCGACCCGGACGAGATTGAAGCGGATGGGGACCACCTAGAGGGCGGAGACACCGCCCGCCCCGCCGTGGGCGAGGTCAACGCGGACGGCATCGAGTAGGATGGGGGCTCCAACCGCCTCACCGTGGGCGAGGTCGGCCCGGACGGCATCGAGTAGGATGGGGACCTGTAGGACCGGGGCTCCGGCCGCGCCACCGTGGGTGAGGTCCCCCCGGACGGCATGGAATAGGATGGGGAACGGTAGGACGGGGGAACCGGCCGCCCCACTGAGGCGGAGGTCGAGCCCGACGGCGGTGAATAGGTTGGGGCCGGCGGCGCGGAGGACGATGGCGCCGGACGGCGCAGCCCGGGAGACCCACCCCAACCCCCACCTTGGCTGGAAGAGGACCCAGCGACGGCCGCCCCGCCGCGGGGGAAGCGTTTGACTGACGGCTGCCACCGCCGCTGCTGCCACCCGTTGTAAGGCTGGTAGCCGCCACCGTAGACGCCGAAACCATAGGCCCCAACACCGTAATACCCGTAGTCCACCGACGCAGGAAGCGCCCCCCGACGGGGGGCCGTGTCAGCGACAGCGGCCGACCGCAGACTGAACTGCGCGATCTTGACCGCCGGCATGCGGGTGATGTCGATGAGTTGGAAGCTAAACCGGCTGCCGCTTGGTTGCGCCCGCAGCCAATACAGGGTCCCGCCGACCAGTTCCAGTTCGACGACGCCCGCCGCGACCTGATGCCCGGCGTAGGCACGCAAATCAACGCGGTGCCGGCCCGGCGACGGACAATAGGGCTCATCGCCGTCGGTTGCATAGCCATCGATCGCCTCGATTTGGACCTCCGCCGGCTGCCGCGGGGCCACGGGGTTGTGGCCCGTGAGGCAGGCCAGATCGGACGGGATCAGTGCCGTCGCGACCGCGGGCGGTTCCGGGGGCGCCGTTGCACAACCGGACAGGCCGACCGTCAGGCCAACCAGCGTGATGGGAACCAGGGCAAACCACCTCATGAGAGCCTCCAAGGTCTACCTGTTGTACGCCGGGTCGATCAATTGCGCGAATTCATCCAGCGGCATCGGCTGGCCGAACAGGTAGCCCTGGTAGAGGTGGCAGCCCAGGCCGGCGAGCAAATCCCGCTGGCCGGCAGTCTCCACCCCTTCGGCGAGCACCGCAAGCCCCATGGTCTGACCCAGCACGATGATGGTCTGGGCAATGGCCACACTGTTCGGGTCAAGCAACAGGTCGCGCACGAACGACTGGTCGATCTTCAACTGATCCAGGGGCAGGCGCCGCAGGTAGGACAGCGACGAATACCCGGTACCGAAATCGTCCAGGACGAGGCCCAGGCCCAGTTCCTTCAGGGCCGACATCTTGGCGCTGATGTCGCTGACATCCGCCACCAGCAGGCTCTCGGTCAACTCCAGCTTGAGCCGCCGCGGATCGGCCCCGGTGCGAGCGAGGGTCGCCATCATCGAGGCGACGAAATCGGCCCGGCAGAACTGGTGGGCACTGACATTGACGGCCAAGGTCAGGTGCGCGCTTGCCGGCCGCGCCGCCCAGGCCGCCAATTGGGTGCAGGCGCTCTCCAGGACCCACTGCCCCAGGGGCAGGATGAACCCGGACTCCTCGGCGACCTCGATGAACTGCGCGGGCGGCACCAGGCCGCGGACCGGGCATTGCCAGCGCACCAGGGCCTCGGCCCCGACGAGACGGCCGCCGCTGTCCACCTGGGGTTGGTAGAAGAGTCGAAACTGCCGCTCGCGCAGGCCCTCGCGCAGTCCGTTCACCAGCGCGGCCCGCAAGGTGACGGCCTCCTGCATCTCCGGGTCGAAGAAGCGCAAGGTATTGCGCCCGGCGGCCTTGGCGTCGTACATGGCCAGATCGGCCTGCTTCATCAGCGCATCGACACTGGTTTCGTGACGGGAAAACAGGGTGACACCGATGCTCACGCTGCCGACATACTCATGCCCCAGGAGGCGGTAGACCTGGTTGAGCGAGGCCAGGAGCGTCTCGCCCAGGGCCTCGGCCTGCGTGGCGGCGTCCTCTAGGGCAGGGCTCAGGTCTTCGAGCATCACCACGAATTCGTCGCCTCCCAAGCGGGCGACAGTCGCATTTTCGCCGCTCGCCCGCGTCAGCCGTTCGGCCACCTGCTGCAACAGCAGGTCGCCCAGATCGTGACCAAGGGTCTCGTTGAGTGTCTTGAAATGGTCCAGATCGAGGAGCAGCAAGGCCCCGACGCACTGGTTGCGCAGGCTCGAGACGGCCGCGTGCTGGAGCCGGTCGAGCAACAGGCGCCGGTTCGGCAACCGGGTCAGGGGGTCATAGAAGGCCAGATGCAGGATCCTGGCCTCCGCCTCCTTGCGCTGGGTCATGTCGGTCTGGGTCCCGACATAGTGGGTCACCCGCCCGGCGTCATCCGTGACGGCGCAGATCGTGGCCCAGACCGCATAGACCTCGCCGCCCTTGCGCCGGTTCCAGAGTTCGCCCTGCCAGTGCCCGGTAGCGAGCAGGGAGCGCCACATCCGGGCGTAAAAATCCGGGGTGTGGCGGTCTGAGCGGAGCAGGCGCGGCGTCTGTCCCACGCACTCCTGCGCCGCGTACCCGGTCGCCCGGCTGAAGGACTCATTGACCCGCAGTATCACGCCCTGCGCATCGGTGATGATCATGCCCTGCTGGGACTCGAAGGCGGTGGCGGCCACCCGCAGCTCGGCCTCGGCGCGATCCAACTCGCTCATGTCCGAGTCCATGCAGAAAAGCACGGGGACCTGGCCCGGGACGGTCACGATGGTGTGGCTGGAGTAGACCGGTACCGTATGCCCGTCCTTGTGCCTGAGGGTCAGACGCCCGGGCGGCACACCTTGACCGGTCTCGAACATCCAGCGCATCGCCTGCTCCGCCTGTCGGCGCAACGCGGGGGGGATGATCAGGTCCAGCAGATTGGCGCCCAAGGCCTCCTGAGCCGTATAACCGTAGACCTTTTCGGAGGCGTGATTCCAGTAGACCACTGTTCCATCAGGGTAATAGCCCTGGATCGACATGGCGTCCGCCTCGTCGAACAACTTCTGAAAGCGCGCCTCGTTGAGCTCCCGGGAGGGGCTTCCCCCCCAGTTCGCCGGGCCGGCTGGTTGATCGGCCATCGCTGCCCGCGGGGCCGACAAGGCGCGGGCCTCGTCACCACCAAGGCGTGCGCCCGGAGATTCCATCATCGTAACCACAACCTCTCCCCCGGTATGTGGAATTTACCGGACGCGCGGGGGGCCCGCGCGTCGTCTCGACTCGGATTCCGGGCTTTATACCACCGGAGGGTGTGGACTCGGTAGCAGTCTTTACCGTGACAGTCGCGCAGCGACGCCGGCGTCGGCGCCAACGACAAGGCCCGCACTGGGCGGGCCTTGGTGGGATGCCGTCGGAGTGGGTTTGAAACCCGCCCCGACCGGTTCAGATGGCCAGTTGCAGTCGCAGCTTCTTCATGGCGTTCTTCTCGATCTGGCGAATCCGCTCGGCCGAGACGTTGAACTGCTGGGCCAGTTCATGCAGCGTCTGCTTCTTCTCCGCCAGCCAGCGCTCGCGCAGGATCACCTTGCTGCGCTCGTCCAGGCCCTGGATGGCGGCATAGAGGCGTGCCTTGTCCTTGCTCTCGGTGTCCTCGCGCTCCAGCATCCGCAGGGGCTCCATGCGCGAATCCGGCAGGTAGGTGGAGGGCGCGGAGGGAGACTCGTCGTCGTCGTCCTCGTAGCCGTCGAAGGCCAAGTCCTGGTTGGACAGGCGCGACTCCATCTCCAGCACCGTCTCGGGCTTCACCCCCAGGTCGGCGGCGACCGCCAGCACCTCGGCGTGGGTGAACCAGCCGAGCCGCTTCTTGGCGCTGCGCAGGTTGAAGAACAGCTTGCGTTGGGCCTTGGTCGTCGCCACCTTCACGATGCGCCAGTTGCGCAGGATGTACTCGTGAATCTCGGCGCGAATCCAGTGCACCGCGAAGGAGACCAGGCGCACGCCCATGTCGGGCTCGAAGCGCCGTACCGCCTTCATCAGGCCCACCGTGCCCTCCTGGATCAGGTCAGGCAGGGGCAGGCCGTAGCCCAGATAGCCGCGGGCGATGCGGATCACGAACCGCAGGTGTGACATCACCATCCGCCGCGCCGCCTCCATGTCGCCATGGTCGCGCAGGTTCTCGGCGAGGCTCCGCTCCTCCTCGGGGGTCAGCACCGGGATCTGATAGGAGGCGCTGATGTACGCATCGATATTGCCGGTGGGCATGAGAGCGAAATCTTTGGCCATGTGCTTGGTACCTGAGTTGGACGCCTGGAACAAAAGCCTAGCAGAACACTGCGGATTTTACCAGCAACTTTGCAGTGGTTGCGGGACCGCCCTGCCTCGAGGCTTGAACGGACTTTAGGCAAGGTCGGCGGTTTGTACAATAGCCATCCGGGCAAACGGGGCATCGAATGTTCCGATCCTTCCGATATGCTCTGACGATGCCTGAAAAATAGTCTTATTATTCTTTCAGTTCTGATATTACCCGCACAATATTACAGGCAGATTACAGTTACTTCATCCAGCGCCGCGTGTGCAGATAGCGACCACCGCGGACCCGCCTACTGCCCTAACAGGGCATCCAGGAACTCATCGGCATCGAAGGGCCGCAGGTCCTCGATCGACTCCCCCACCCCGATGAAGCGGATCGGCACCTTGAGCTTCTCCGCGATGGCGAAGACGATGCCGCCCTTGGCGGTGCCGTCGAGCTTGGTCAGGGCGATCCCGGTCAGGGGCACCGCCTGATGGAACTGCACCGCCTGATTGAGCCCGTTCTGACCCGTGGTGGCGTCCACCACCAGCAGCACCTCGTGCGGGGCCTGCGGATCGATCTTGCGCATCACCCGGGCGATCTTGGTCAATTCGTCCATGAGGTTGGTCTTGGTGTGGAGACGCCCGGCGGTGTCGGCGATCAGCACATCTATCCCGCGGGCGGTCGCCGCCTGCAGCGCGTCGAAGATCACCGAGGCGGAGTCCGCCCCACCCTTCTGGGCGATCACCGGCACCCGGTTGCGCTCGCCCCAGGCCTGCAACTGCTCCACCGCGGCGGCGCGGAAGGTGTCCCCCGCGGCCAGCATGATGCTGTTGCCGTCCGCCTGCAGGTAGCGCGCGAGCTTGCCGATGGTCGTCGTCTTGCCGGCCCCGTTGACCCCCACCATCAGGACCACCTGGGGCCGGTCCGGGGCCGCCTGGCGGACCGGGACTTCCGCGGCGATGAGGATCTGGCGCAAGGCCTCTTTCAGCGCCGCGAGCAGTGCCTGCGGGTCCGCGAGCGCCTTGCGCTTCACCCGGCGGGTCAGATCGTCGATGACGCGCGCGGTCGCATCGATCCCCACATCGGCCGTCAGGAGCAGGGTCTCCAACTCCTCCATCAACTCATCGTCGATCTTCTTGCGGCCCAGGAACAGGTTACCGAGCCCCGCCCCGAGTTGGGTGCGGCTGCGCGAGAGCCGTTCGCGCAGGCGGCTGAAGAGCCCCTGCCTGACCTCCGGCAACTCCCAGTCCACCGGCTGGTCGCGGATCGGGATGACCTTCAGCGCATAGGGCGGTTTGGGGGGCCGGGCCGCCGGACCGGGCGGCGCCGACTCGAGCCGCGCGGCCAGCGGCGCGTCCGGGACCTCGTCCGTGCGGTGGAAGATGCGCTTCAACAGCCCGACCGAGGGCCCGGGTGACTCGCCGGACTCCGCCCGCGGGGCGGGCCCGGGGGTCGGCTCGGGCGCAGGGGCGAACGCGCGTTCGGGCTCAGGGGCGGCCTCGCGCTCGACCAGGGTCTCGGTCAGCGTCTGCGCGACCGGAGCGACCGCGTCGCCCGACGCCGCCGTCGGCGCGCCGCCCGCGACCACGGGCGCGACGGCAGGCCCCCCGCCCGCCTCGGGCAGCGGCCCGAGCCCCGGCACCCAGCCCAGGTCCTCCCCGTCACGGGCCCCGAACAGGCGTTTGAAGATCCCCTCCTTGGCCGCCGGGGATTCCTCACCGTCGGACGGCTGCCCGTCCTCGCTAACCGCCGTCTGCTTGAGCTTTTTTCTTCCGAAACCGAACATAGAAATCGCCAGGATGGGTGCGTGGGGGAAGGATCGCCAAATGGGCGCATCATGCTACCAGATCGACCGCCCCCCGGCCGTGCGGGAGCGTCGCACGGGTGCGATCGGACCTGATGTGGTGGACCTGATGTGGTGACCGAGATCGCGGGTACGTTGTCGTTGTCGTTGTCGTAATCGAATGATCCGACTACGATTACGACTACGATTACGACAACGACAACGACGCCCGGTCCGTGAGAAGGCCCGGTCGCTGTAGCGTACCCGGCCCCAGAGGTTGCCGCGGCGCGGTGGGCACGCGATGCGTACCCTACGACATGTGCGTTAACACATCAGTTCTGATCGCACCCGCGCAGCGCATCGCACGCCCGTGCGACTGGTTTTCCGCGCGGCAAACCGTATAGTGACGGACCAGTATCCGGTGATCGACCCTGTGACGAGGAGCCCCGCCATGGCAGTACTAAATCTGGACCATTTACGCCCGCTGCAGGAGCAGATCAACAACCACCCCCTCTACAGTGCCATCCGCGAGCTGCGGGACCTGCGGGTCTTCATGGCCCATCACGTCTACTCGGTCTGGGACTTCATGTCGCTGATCAAGTACATGCAGCGGCACCTGGCGCCGACGCAGGTGCCCTGGATGCCCCACGGGGACCCGGCGTTGCGCTACTTCATCAACCGGCTGGTCTTGGAGCAGGAGTCCGACAGCGCCCCGACCCGCGACGGCGCCCTGCGTTACGGGAGCCAGTTCGAGCTTTACTGCCAGGCCATGAACGAGATCGGCGCCGACGGGGAGCGCCCCAAACGCTTTCTCGCCCTGGTCGCCGAGCGCGGACTCGACAAGGCGCTCTACTCCGACCTGGTGCCCCAGCCGGCGCGCTACTTCGCCGAGACCACTTTCTGCTTCATCCACGAGGACAAGCCGCACGAGGTGGCCGCCGCCCTGGTGATGGGCCGCGAGCACCTGCTCCCCGGTATGTTCCGCAGCTTGCTGGCGCACCTGCCGCTCGGCCCGACCCAGGCCCCTGGCTTCCACTATTACGTGAACTGCCACGTCCACCTGGACGAGGACTTCCATGCCCCCCTGTCGATGCAACTGCTGACCCAACTGTGCGGCAACGACGCCCTGCGTCTGGAGGAGGCGGAGGCCGCCGCCGAGGAGGCGGTGTGCGCGCGGTTACGCTTCTGGGACGGCATCCTGGAGGCCATCGAGACCGCCCGCGGTCCCTGACACTCGCACCCTGTATAGTCGCTGGAAGAAAGTGGTATTGTCCGCAAATGAACGCAAATAAGACAAAGGCTTCACGAATCAGCGCCATCCCGTGGGTTGGCGCAGACTCCTCGTCAACTGAGCGATCCTTACTCCGAGCCGCTGCAGTTCATCCGCTCTTTACAAGGTTTGAGGATGGTTGCCGCCAGGACGGGGACTATTTCTCCTATTTGCGTTCATTTGCGTTCATTTGCGGACAAAAATCCTACCCGCCGGCGCGCGCCGACCACAGATGCTGGAGTACCTGCCGCACATAGTTCTGGGTCTCGGCGTAGGGCGGGATCTGGCGACCGTTGCGGATCACCGCGTTCTCCCCCGCGTTGTACCCGGCCAGCGCCAGGCGCAGGTCCTGACCGAACAGGTCGAGCAGGTCGCGCAGATAGGCCGCCCCGCCGCGCACGTTCTCCACCGGGTTGAAGGAATCCTTGACCCCGTAGCGCGCGGCGGTGCCGGGCATCAACTGCATCAGCCCCTCGGCGCCCGCCCGCGACACCGCCTCGTGGTTGTAGGCGGACTCGGTGCGGATCACCGCGTGCAACAGCTCCGGACTCAACCCGTAGACCCGCGCATAGGCGTTGATCACCCGCTCGAAGCGGGCGCGGCGGGTCGCGACGGGCTGGTCCCGCGCGGCCCCCTGAGTCGGCGCGAGCGCCGCCGGGGCGGCCGCCGCGACCGGCCCCGACGTGAGACCCGCGACCCGGCCGAGGTTTCGACCGAGCTTGGCGAGGCGCTGGCGATTTTCGCTCACCAGCCGCTCCGACTCCCGCTTCCACGCGAGCCGGTACTTGGGGCCGGTCAGCGGGGCGTCGGTAAAATAGGTATTACCCTTGGCATCGACGTACTTATAGACGTCGGCCCGGGCGCTGGCCGCAAGCAGCACGGCCGCCGCGAGCACCAGCATCGGCAAAACCCTCGGCATCTCTCACCCCCCTTAAGACCAAAGGCCTAACCCCAGAAAAAACAGTAACGTGACAGGCGCCGACGCGCACTCAGGCGGGTTCGCCCACTGACGCGGCCCACAGGTCCCGGACCCGGTGCCGATTCAAGGCCAACCACTGGACGGCGATGATCAGCGTGGCGGGGGTCAGCGGCTCGCGGCCCAACCCATGGATCGCCCGCTCCAGGTCCCACACCAGGACCCGCGTCCACTCGCCCTCCCGCGGGTCGCCCCCAAACCGCGCGACCCCGGCCACCCTGGTCTCGCCGCAGTAAAGCGCGACCGACTCGTCGCTGAACCCGGGGCTGGGGCGACAGACGCCGATTGGGGTCATGGCCCCGATCCGGCACCCAGCCTCCTCCCAGGCCTCGCGGCGGGCGGTCGCGGCACCACTGCAACCCGCCTCGATCACCCCCCCTGGGGGCTCCAACAGCAGCCCGCCGGGGACGCTGCCCAGGGCCCCGACACGCATCTGCTCGACCAGCACGATGCACCCCGACACCGGGTCGTAAGGCAGCACCGCCGCGGCACCCAGGCCATCGATACACTCTCTGTCAACGATAGCCGGCGCCTGCGGACCCGGCGCCACGCGGGCCAGCCGATAGCGATTGAGCTTCAGAAATCCGTCGCTCAGCGGCTCCCGACCAATGATCTCGAACTCCCGGGCCATGCGCAAACCTTAGCATTGATTTAGGGAACGCCGACACCGCTACTTTGGAACACCTCTCCCGCCGAATCAAGTAGGCCCTGGGGGCCTCATTATTTCCAGATGATTTTGATAAGGTTATATTTGTTTCTTAGTGTGGTGCAAGAACCGACGAACGGATGCATCCCAAGGCAAATTTGTTATTGCCTTTCCGGTCACCCCGCCTATAATCGCCCTGCACTATCCGCAACGTCACATTGTCCGGGGGGAACATGAACAGACGTTATTTTCTAGGGGTTTCTCTGTCCGCCATGGCTGCACCAGTGCTGGCCAAGAGGCCAACTGAGCGCCCGCGCGCCCTGTCGCTGCACCACATGCACACGGACGAGAGGATCTCCGTGGTCTACCGCGAGGGTGACCACTACAAGCGCAGCGCCTTGCAGCGGCTCAATTTCTTCCTGCGGGACTTCCGCACCGGCGACACCATGCCGATGGACCCGCAACTGCTCGACATCCTCTACGACGTCAAGGCGTCGCTCGGCGACACCGAGGCCCGCTACGAGATCCTGAGCGCCTACCGCTCGCCGAAGACCAATGCCATGCTGCGCGCCGAGGGCCACGGGGTCGCCCGCAACAGCATGCATCTGTACGGCCAGGCCATCGACATCCGCTTCCCCGACCTGGCGCCGAGCCACATCCGGGACGCCGCCGTCGCCTTGGGCCGCGGCGGTGTCGGCTACTACCCCAGCTCCAACTTCGTCCATGTGGACACCGGCAACGTACGCGTGTGGAAGTCCTGATCAGGCCGGCCCGCTGCCTGACCCGCGGGTGACGGGTCTTTGATCGCGATCGGGGGGGGGACAAAAAACGCGGGGCCGCCAGCCCCGCGTTTTTTGTTTGCGCATGGTCTGGAACCTTGCGCCCGGCGGTACCGGCCGCGTTTATCCCAGCAGCACCCTAGGAGACCACAGTATCCGTCAGGTCAATAGTCGGCGCGAGAATAACCGCTCGGGCCGTCCCGAGCAACACCCGCTGATCGATTTGCGTTGTTCTGCGGACAGATTCTCGCTCAGGTTTGCCGTGAAAGTGCGTAGTCAGGCCATCCTGGCCTGACCGTATCGGGGCTGGAACAGTCAGGGCTGGAAGCCCTGACTACGCCACCCCGCACGCTGGCCATCGAGCTAGCGGTCGAGAGGACTTTCATGTTCCGGCGTGGCGCGGGTGCCATGACCGTTAGCCCAATACCCGAAAACTCACCGTCTGGGCCGGGATATCAAGGTCCCGCACCGCCACCCGCAGGCCCTGGTTCAACGCCGGCTCTTCGCGCAGGCGCAACCGCGTCTCCAGGGCCAGCAGCGGCACCAGGGCCACACCCTTGCGGTCCTCCTTGCCGACGATGGTCGCCTGGCCCTGCCAGTCCGGATGGTCCTTGAGGTAGACGAGTTTCCAGTGCAGGTTCGACAGCCGCTCGGTGCGCCGCACCAGGGCGGCGGCGGTCTCGGCCTCGCCGATGCGCTCGGTCACCTGTTCGGCCGTCAGGGTCGGCAGACCGGCGAGCCAGGCCCGGATCTGCTGATGGACCAGCAGGTCCGAGTAACGCCGCAAGGGGCTGGTCGCCCGGGTATAGAGCGCCAGCCCCAGCCCCGCGTGCGGGTCCGGCGCCCCCACCAGGCGCGACGGCTTGAAGGCCCGGCGGCGGGCATACATCGCGGCCAGGTCGCGCGGCTGCTCGCCGGCCTCGGGCGGGGCCTGAGTCGCAAAGGGGATCGGGATGCCGTGCTCCAGACAAAAGCGCGCCGCGCCCTCCCCGGCCATCAGCATGGCGTCCGCGACCAACTCGCGGCTCGCCAGCCGCGGCAGGGGACGGATCGTCACCCGGCCGTCCTCAACCCGCACACTCACCTCCGGGAGATCCAGGCTGGTCGCCCCGGCGGCCGCCCGGCGGGCGCGAAAGCGATCGGTCAGGGCGCGCAGGGCGGCGAAGGGTTCCTCCGTCAGGCGGCCGTCCACCTCGTCATAGGTGAGTCGCTGGGCGCGGATCCAGGTGCGATGGACCGCCACTGACAGCAGTTCCCCCTGATCGTCACAGCGCAGGGCGAACGACAGGGCGGGCGAGAGCGGTTGCAGCCCGAGCCCCAGGGCCTCGGTCACGCCCGCCGGCAGCATGTTGATGACCCCCTCCGGCAGATACAGATTGCTCCCGCGCGCCCGCGCCTCCCGCTCGATCTCGCCTTCGGTCGCGACCAGCGCGGCGACGTCCGCCACATGGACCCAGAGGCAGTCGCCATCGAGGCTCAGGGCGTCGTCCGGGTCCTGATTGCCCACGTCGTCGATCGCATAGGCGGGCAGCGCGGTGAGGTCCAGCCGGTCCTCCTGGATGAGCCCCGGGACCGGCTGCCCGGGCTCCGCGGTGGGCACCGCGCAGCGCCGCGGATAGGGATTGTGCCGATCCGTCCAGTAGCCCACCTGGATCAGCGCCCGGTGGGCGTTGACCGGGGTCTGCTCGTGCCCCAGGGCCTCCAGGATCCGGCTGCGCTCGCTCTGGCCCAGGGCCAGGCGCTCCACCTCGCCCAGGCGGGCCCCGTCCTCCGGGGCCGGGCATGAATCCGCCATCCGCACCAGGAAGGCCTGCCAGTCGCTCTCGGCGTTCGCCTTGGCACCACGCTCGGCCCGGATGCGCTCCACCTCCTCACGGGTGCGGGCGCGGATGGCCGCGGGCGTCCCGCTGAAGTTCAGGCCGTCCGCCACCAACTGCCAGGCAGCCCAGGCGGTGGCCGGGGTAAAGGCATTGAAGGCGAGTTCGGCCAACTCCTGCAGGGTTGTCTCGGCGCCCTCCAGCAGTTCCCAGGCGGCCTCCGGCTCCCCCTGCTGGGGCGCGAGTTCAGTGAGACTGCGCAGCGGCCCGGGGTGGAGCAGTTCGACGTCCTTGGCCCGCACCCGCTTGGACTGCCCGCCCGTAAGCTCGATCTCGATCTTCTCGCCCAGGTTGACGATGCGGGCGGGATGGACCTTGTAGAGCACCAGGCTGTTCGCCGGGGGGCTGGGTTGATGTGTCGACAAAAGGCTGAGTGCTCCGAGAGGATGGGGGCTTTACCCGGGCGACGGGGCTTGGCCTGATAGTGCTAGAAGGAATATTTGTCCGCAAATGAACGCAAATGAACGCAAATAAGACGGACGCCCGGGTGGTGGGCGGACCGGGTATCGCGCGATCTGCGAGGTTTGCGGTCCGCACAGCGGACCCTACGGTGCGTAGGGTCCGCTGTGCGGACCGAACGCCGCCGGGTCTGACCAGCCTGATCCAGGCTTCTGCGCTGCCGCTGCCCGGCCTGGGATCAGCCGCACGGGCGCCCCCGGCCCAGGGTCGGGCCCCGCTTTGGGTATGATACCCCCATGCCGTGGTCCGCTGGCGCCGATGCGCCGCGGCAACCGACGAGCCGATTTTCGGGCCAACTATTCGAGGAAGCGACGATGAATCCAGACTGGCGCACCTTTCTGACCGCCCAGGGCGCCCGCATCGGGGCGGACGACCGGGTAGTACCGCCCGCGCCGAGCGGCGCCGCGGTGCCCCCGGGCGACTGCACCCGCTACGACCTCTCGCACCTGGGCCTGATCGGTGTCGCGGGCGCGGATGCCGACACCTTCCTGCAGGGGCAGCTCAGCAACGATATCAGGGCACTGACCCCGACCCACTCCCAACTCAGCAGCCATTGCAGCCCCAAGGGCCGGATGCTGGCCCTGTTCCGGGTGGTGCGCCACGGCGAGGGCATCTGGCTGCAACTGCCCCGCGAGCGGGTCGCCGAGGCCATCAAACGGCTGCGGCTCTATGTGCTGCGCTCCAAGGTCACGCTGGAGGACTTAAGCGACGGCCCGGTGCGGATCGGCCTTGCGGGCGCGGGCACCCCGCGGGAGTTGGAGCGCCTGGGGCTGCCGCTGCCCGCAGGGGACAACGATGTCGCCTCCGCCGACGGGGTCAGGGTGCTGCGCCTGCCCTCCCCGGTGCCCCGCTTCGCGCTGATCGCCGACTGCGAGCGCCAGACGGCGATCTGGGAGGCCCTGGAACCGGGGTCGACCTGGGGCGACGAGGACGCCTGGGCCCTGCTCGACATCCGCGCCGGCATCCCCAGCGTCTACACCGCCACCGTCGATGCCTTCGTCCCCCAGATGGCCAATCTCCAATTGATCGACGGGGTCAGCTTCACCAAGGGGTGCTATACCGGCCAGGAGGTGGTGGCACGGATGCAATACCTGGGCAAGCTCAAACGCCGGATGTACTTCGCCGAGGTCGCGAGCCCGACCCCGCCGCAACCGGGCGATGCACTGGAAGCGCCCGGCAGCACCTCGGAGCAGACCCCCGGCCGCGTCGTCGATGCCCGTCCCGACGGCGAGGGCCGCTACGCACTCCTGGCCGTGGTCGAGATCGAGGCCGCGCAGAGTGGCGAGGTCCGCCTGGGCAGCGCCGGACCGCTCCTGCATTTGCAGCCGCCGCCCTATGGCTTCCCCCCGCCCGCGGTGTAACTCTTGAACCCCGGTGGGAGCGGCTTCAGCCGCGACGCGACCTCGCGAGCCGCCATGGCCCCGTCGCGGCTGAAGCCGCTCCCACGGGGGGACTTCGGGCGCGGCGCCACACTTAAGCTCGTTCGCCACCGTCAGGAGCTACACTCTCCATGGTCAAGCGGTCTGCTTACGAGGTCGCCAAGACGGCGGGCAACCCGCATCATGGATGGTTGCAGCAACAGCGCCGCCTGCCGAGCGTTAAGCTCAAGAAGGCGATGCGCTCGTTGCGCAGGCAGATCGCCCAGCATGAGGCATGGATCGCCAATCCTTACTTGAAATTCCCGCCTGACGCCGAGGTCAGTGCGGTCCGGTGGCACCGTGAGCGGAAGTGGCCGGGAGATATTGCGCGGCAACGAGAACTGATCGAGATTCTGGAGGGTGTCATCCATGAGCGAACCGACGAAAAATGAGACCGCACTGGTCGTGCTGGAAGAAGTCCTCTTGGCGGCCCGACGTTCCGCCGAACAGGCCCAACACGAGCGTGGCCAATTCGCGCTCGGGTTGAAAACCGCCTATTACGACGTGCTGACGGTCGCGCTGGAGCAGGCGGACCTGCTGGGACTGACCCGCGCCGATCTTGGGCTCAAAGACTACGATCCCGAGGTCCTGCTGCGCGACAAGGTTGCTTGAACCTGGAACGTCGTAGCCTGGATGGAGCGCAGCGGAATCCAGGTCCCCGCGGCAACCCGCTGATTCATCATGTTTCTGCGAGGTCGCCCCGGATTGCGCTGCGCTCCATCCGGGCTACGGGGAGTTTGTGGCGACTACTTGCCCCGGTCTCTGGAGCGATGTCACCAGAAACCATCGGTATTTCATACGTCTGTGCCCCTATCAGCCCCGCGTGGCCTGACCGCCCGCGCCTTCCGCTCGCTACCGCTCGCTCCCTGCGCGGGCAGTCCGGCCCCGCTCCCTGCCTCCCTGCCGTTTCCTGCCTGGCCTGGCTCGGGACCTAGGGCAAGCCGGAAACCGGCAAAGCGGCGGCGGAGGCCGGGGACGACGAGGGCGCGGCACGCGGAGCGCAGGTCCCGCGCCCCGCGGGCCCAACTGCCGCCGCGCAGCACACGCCTCTCGCCTTTGGTCATCTCCCAAGCCGCACCATCCTTGGGGGCACCCTGGTAGCCGTCGTGCCAATGGTCTTGGACCCACTCCCAGACATTCCCGTGCATGTCGTGGAGCCCCCAGGGATTCGGTCGCTGTTCCCCAACCGGGTGGGTCTTGCCTCCCGAGTTGTCCCTGAACCAGGCATGGGCGGCCAGCGCATTCCCGTCGTCACCGAATGACCAGTCGGTCCGGGTTCCCGCCCGGCAGGCGTATTCCCACTCCGCCTCGCTCGGCAGCCGATAGGTTCGGCCGGTCTGACCAGTGAGCCAGAGGCAATAGGCGACGGCATCCCCCCAGGCGACCTCGATCACCGGGCGCCGGTCGCGGCCCCAACCCTCATCGGCCGGTTGCTCGCGCCCGGCTGTGGCACAGAACCGGTCATAGTCCGCGAAGGTCACCGGAAAACGGCCGATGGCGAAGGGCCGCGCGATGCGCACCTCGTGCTGGGGCCGCTCGTCGGGATAGGCCATCTCATCACCGTCCGGCGAGCCCATCAGGAAAGTACCGGGCGGCAGCCAGACCATCTCGGGACCCTCGCCGCCGTCCTTGAGCGGGTCCTGGAAGACACTCAGGGCCGCGGGCCCAGGGGCGCCGACGATCGCCGGACCCCGCGGCTCGGGATCGACCGGCGCACGCGCTGCCGCACCAGGCCCGGCCAACTCCGCCACGGCGCGCAGGAGGCGCTGGAATTCGGAATGCCCCGGCAGTCCGTCCCAGCCGCTCAGGTCAACACCATGCACCTGGCGGAAGAGCAGCGGCGGCTTGACCTGTTCGAGAAAGACCGGCACCAGCTTATCGGCCTCCAGGGCCTCGTTGGCCTCCGCGTAGACCCAGTTGGAAGCGACCGCGGCCTGGGTCCAGACCACCAGTACGCAGCGCGCGGCGGCGAGTTCCCGCTCGATGTCCTGGTGGAAACGCCGCCCGGCGCGCAGGTCCGCGTCCCACCAGACGCCATAGCCCAGGGACGCGAGCGCCCGGGCGATGGGCTCGACCCGCGCGAGGTCCTTGCGTGCGTAGCTGATGAAGATGTCCGCGTCCAACGCCTGGCCCCCGATTCAAGCCCCACCCCGGTCAATCGGCGGACTCGGTGCCTTGACCCGCACATAGACGCTCGCCAGAAACAGGAACACATTGATCGCCCCCACCACCATGAAGGGCGCCCGCGGGTCCACGAAGTCGAACAGGCGCCCGCCGATCGAGGTCACCACCAGGATCCCGATGGCCCCCGAGACGTTGAAGGCACCGATGACGGAGCCGCGCTGACGGGGCGGGGCCTCCTGGCCGATGAGCGACTGGGCACCCAGATAGACGCTGATCTGGCCGATGCCGATCAGGATAAAGAAGATCACGGCGGAGCCCCCGGCCAGCGGGTTATCGAGCAGCAGCAATGAGAAATTGCCGATGGCCCCGAGCACCATACAGAGGGCCAGGACGCTGACCCGGTCGATGCGGTCGATCAGGGGCCCCAGGATGGGCGCCCAGCACAGGGCGGCGATCTGGGCGGTGACGAAGATCATGGTGCCCGCCTTGAGTGCTTCCGCGTGGCCCATGCCGGCCGCCATCCCGGCCACGGTGCCCCACAGGATCAGGAAGGTGGCATTGACCGACTGGTCCCCGCGGGCGATGAAGGCGGCGCCATAGGCGAGCAGGATGCGCGGATTGCGCGCCTGGGCGAAGCCGCTGGTAAAGAGTTCGCGCACCCCCGGGCGATCATGCTTGTGCACCGGGGTCCCGCCCTTGAGCCCGATGCTGACCAGGAGCGCCACGCCCACCGCGAGCGCGGCGACCGCCAGGTGGGTGATGACCCCCGCCTGTTCGCCGCTCCAGCCGGACTTGACCAGCGCCTGCGGCAGGGCCCCGAACCCCTGGTTGGTGAAGACGATGCCGAGCCCGCTCAAGACCCCCAGCAGCGCCACCAGCTTGCCGCGGGAGCGCTCGGCCGGGTAGTCGACCATCACCGTCGAGAGCCCGCCGGCCACCGCCACGATCCCGCAGGCATAGAGGATGCGGTAGAGATAGAGGTCGTCCACCGAGGTCGCCAGCGGATAGAGCGCATAGGTCAGGGCCAGCAGCAGCAGGCCCGCGGCGTAGATGGACCGGCGCCCGACCCGATCCATCAGGATCCCCGCGGGGATGAAGAGCGCGAGCGCAATGATCTCGGTCCAGAACACCAGATTGCCGCTGATGGACCCCTGTTCGGTGGTCGGCACCTTGAGGATCGCATTGAGCACATAGGTCTGGCCGATGGCGATGAAGGTCACCAGGCCGATGGAGAAGAAGGCCGCGGCAAGCAGGCTCCAGCCATGGCGGGGCAGGATGCCGGGGGCGAGCGTGATGAAGCCGATGCGGTATGGGCGCGGCTCAGAGGTCATGGGGGGTGCTCATCGGTGATACTCCGGTTGGTCACTGGCGGCCCCCACGCTCCAGCGTGTGAGCAAGTCGCGACGCGCAAGCCGTCGCATGGCGGTAGGGGCCGCTGGAGCGACCAAGAGTTCACTCCCACGCTGGAGAAACCCGGCGAGTATTCCTTGTAGGTTGGGCTGGGGAACGAAGCCCAACGAGCCGCCGAACGCAAGGCGTTGACTCTCGTTCCCACGCTCCGGCGTGGGAATGCCGTGCGGGCGCTCCGCGTCCGGTCTTGGCACTGGACGCAGAGCGCCCGCACTGGCTCCCACGCAGGAGCGCGGGAGCCAGAAGGGGCTAACCTAATGGCAGTGACGCGGAGCCTGGGAAGGAGAGCACGGGCGGTCATTCCAGGATGCGCCGCTTGCCGTCGAGGATAAAGGCGATGGCCCGCTTGAAATCCCCCAGGCCGACGACCTGCGCCGCGCCCTGGCGCAGCGAGGCATAGGAGGCGGCGAGCAGCACGGCGTTCTGGATATCCCCGCCCGCGGCGTGCTCCGAATACTGGGCCAGCAGCGCGAAGTCCACGTCGTGCGCCAGCGGCAGTTCCTTGGGGATGTGGCACTCCCAGATCCGGCGGCGCTGCTCGGTCGCGGGCAGCGGGAACTCCACATGGGCGAGCACGCGGCGCAGGAAGGCGCTGTCGTAGTTCTTCACCAGGTTGGAGGCGAAGATCACGGCCCCGTCGAAATTGTCCAGTTCAATTAGCGTCGTGCTGCGGGCAACATTGATCGAATTGTCGGCCGCCTGGGTCACGCTGGTCAGGCGCTTGCCGAGGATCGAATCGGCCTCGTCGAAGAACAGCAGGGCCCCGGTTTCGGCGGCGCGGCGGAAGGCGGCGCGGATGTTCTTGGGCGTCTCCCCGACATACTTGGACTCCAGTTCCGCGTAGCTGATGACCAGGATCTCGCGCCCCAGCATGGCCGCAATCGCCTCCGCGGCCAGGGTCTTGCCGGTCCCCGGGGGCCCGAAAAAGTTCAGCGCCACACGCCGCCCGGTGCGCGCCACCGACCCCAGGTTCCAGCAGCCGAACAGCAGGTCCTGGGACAGCAGCACATTCACCGCCTCGCGGATGCGCGCCAGGGTCTCCTGGTCCAGCACCAGTTGGTCCAGGTGATGGCGGGGCTTGCGCGGCTCAAAGCTCTCGAAGGTCTGGGTGTCATCGGGCGCTGCCTCCTGGGGACCGGGCGCGCGGCCGGGGGGCGCGGCCGGGGACGGCGCGGGCGTCGGCGACAGGGCCTGATAGAGCGGCGGTCCGGTCGTCACGGTGGTCGGCAGTCCGTCCGCGACCGCCCGCCCCGGGTTGAAGTCCACGCGGATGCGCGGCTTGCCCAGTTCGGGGGGAAAATTGAACCCGTCGTAGAGCCGGATCAGTTGGCGCAGAAAGGCATTGGACGCCCCCGCCTCGATCTCCACCGAGGTATCGGTGCCGCGCTCGTGGCACTCGGGGCAGTAGAGGATCGGCGCCCCCTGGACCTCGATCCAGTAGTGCCCCGGGTTGGTCTTCTTACCGTGGTGCGAGAGGCGCAGTTCGCAGCCGTGGATCGGGCAGGCGGGTCTTTTTCTGAGCAGCGACATGGGGGCGCAGTATACCGGCGGGCGCGCCCGGGCGGGGCCGTTCGCGCGGCGGCGCGCCCCCTGGAGTCCAAGGCTTCAGCCTTGGCGCGCGGTCCAGGAAGCCCCGCGTCCCGCGGACCACGCAACGCTGCCGTGTCTGGAACTTGTTTTTTGTCAGAAAAAATAGCCATTATTTCTGACAAAACCAAGGGCGACCTACACATACCCGTGGCCGGAGCA
>Ga0247839_1004050_pt1 | contig 19292 bp, 17 predicted proteins | sample LaCruzMarch2015__6_FD_192405 | JGI IMG/M metagenome (GOLD analysis project Ga0247839, IMG submission 192405) | Freshwater microbial communities from meromictic Lake La Cruz, Castile-La Mancha, Spain - LaCruzMarch2015_16m | ecosystem: Environmental > Aquatic > Freshwater > Lake | place: Spain... | reverse complement strand
CTGCTCGCGCTGGGCACCATCATCGTCCTGGGTCTGACGTTCGGAGCGTTTTGAGGGAAGTCGCGCGTCAGAAATAAGTGGAACAACGACCGAGAAGCCAAAGGCAATCTTGATCATCGTTCCGGCCAGCGACGGCCTGCCCGCAACTGGAGGTCGAGGCTTTAGCCGGTGGCGAGTCCCGCGATCTTGAATAACATCAGTGGTTCCTGCACACCGGACCGGCTAACCGCCATGGAAGAAACATCAAGCCATCCCGGACGATGAAAGGCCCCCGTGGGAGCGGCGTCCCGCCGCGATGCGGTGCCGTGGTGACCGCGAACGCTGCGGCTGCGCGCCCGGCCCCATCGCGGCGGGACGCCGCTCCCACGGCGTCGCTGCGCGACTTTCACGGTAAAGCCTCAATCAGCGTGTTTGCGGGCTAACGCCTCCTCCCGCGCATCATTGATCTCGCGCATGATGCTCTCGAGATCGGCCTCCAGATTCCGGCCTTTGAAATGGCCGGTGAGTTTGGTTTCAGGCGTCAGCTTGCCGCTCTCGTACAGGTGCCAGATCTCTTTGCCGTACGTGGTTGTCAGCAATTCCGGCGCAAACTGGCCGAAATAGAGCGCCAGATTGCCGACGTCGCGTTCCAACATCCGGGGCGCATGATTGTTCGCCGCGGCATCGATCGCCTGGGGCAGATCGATGATCACCGGACCCTGGGCGTCGACCAGCACATTGAACTCGGACAGATCGCCGTGCACCAGACCGGCACAGAGCATCTTCACCACTTCCCGGATCAGTTGGCCGTGGTACTGCAGCGCCAGCTCACCATTCAGATCAAGATCATTCAGCCGGGGCGCGGCCACCCCGTCCTCGTCGGTGATCAACTCCATCAGCAGCACGCCTTCGAGGAAATGATAGGGCTGCGGCACCCGCACCCCGGCCGCCGCCAGCCGATACAAGGCATCGACCTCGGCATTCTGCCAGACCTCTTCCTGCTCTTTGCGTCCGAACCGCGTGCCTTTTTCCATCGCCCGCGCCTGTCGACTATTGCGCACCGAGCGCCCCTCACGATACAACACCTGCTTATGGAAACCGCGCTTATTCGCCTCCTTATACACCTTGGCACAGCGGACCGCGCCCTCGGACAACACCACATAGACCGCGGCCTCTTTGCCGCTCTTCAGTGGACGGATCACCTCATCGACAAGACCGTCGCGCACCAGCGCTTCGAGACTTTTTGGAACTTTCATAGTCGCCCTTATTGGCAATGCCGGCCGGCCGCGACAACATCAGGCTGCAGCCGGCCGGCAGTGCGAGTGAATCGTTAGGAAAAGACCGGACGATCCTTGATCATTGCTCCCGCGATTCAGTCGACGGCAAAGCCGATCGTTCGCGCGGCGGACCCTCGGGGCGCCAATCGATTCATCGAGTCCGCGGCGCGGGCCAGGCACCGCAACACCGCGGCACCCAGGATCCGCTGACCTTGGATTCCCTTATGGTAAACGTCGGGGCGCACCGGCAGGCTTCAATTTGAGCGACAGCGAAAAATTCGCCACCAGGGCCTTGATCATCGTTCCAGCCAGTGCCGGGGCGTGGCGTTTTGGAGGCTTGACCGTGAAAGTCGCGCAGCGACTCTGTGGGAGCGGCGTCCCGCCGCGACGGGCCGGGCGCGTACCCGCAGCCTTAGAGGTCACCGCGGCACCCCATCGCGGCGGGACGCCGCTCCCACGAGAAACATCTCTGTTTCGGGAGGCTGATGTTCCTTCCATGGCCGTTAGCAGGACCAAGGCCGCGCAGACGCGAGGGCGACCGGATCGCCAACCTAGCCCGCGGCACGCTCCAAGCCCGCGTCCGCGATGATCGTCACTACCACCCGACGCTCACCCCGCGGACCGTCGAATTCACAAAATCCATTACACCATCCGCTGTTCCTCGCACAAATCGAAGCGCTGGCCCGGCAAGTCGAGGCCCTCAAGCGGAAGGACCCGGTCGGGTACGCGAAGAAGAACGCCGGCAAGCGCCTGGCGGCGATCACCAAATTGGCGTTCGACGTCATTCCGCAAGACCCCGCGCGGCGGGAGTACCGCCAGGGCGGCACCCTTGGCGACGATCGCAAGCATTGGCTCCGGGCGAAGTTCTTCCAGCAATACCGGCTGTTCTTCCGCTACCACGCGCTCAGCAAGGTGATCGTGCTCGCGTGGGTCAACGACGAGGAATGGACCCCAGCCCCGGATGCCAGTTAAGGTGATTTCCGGGAGAACACGCTGGAACCTTGGCCAGTTCTCAGGTTGCTTCTTTTCAGCGCTGCGATTTAAGGTCCGCTTCTTTTTAAAAAACGCCCGATGGAGCGCGCGGAGATCGATTCGACAATGCCCCGTTTCACCGCCTCGTCGGCGATCTCCCATTGCGTCCACTGCGTGCTTGCCCGTCCGCTGTCCTGCGGCGCTTCGCAGGCCAGTGCGATGATCGCGCGAATCTGCTCCGGACTGAAGGTGGCCGGGGTGCCCGAGCGCGGCGCATCGGACAACCGCTCCGCAACGCTCGCCGGGGTTCTCCGACCATCGTCGCCGCCACCCTTGGACGGTCGAGCGACTGATGCCGAGTCGATCCGCCGTCGGCCGCACGCCGATCCCCTGACCCGCCAACAAGCTAATCCGCGCCCGCAGGGCCAATTGCTGTGGACAGGTCGCTTGTCGCTCGAGCGACTCCAGTTGCTGACGCTCGCGATCGGTGACCGGGACAGGGGCAGGACAAAGCAGAGGCATCGCAAAAACCCGAAATGGATCGCCCGATACTCAAGTCGCAGACCGGTCAGTTCTCCCCAAAACGCAAAAGGTTAATAGCCTCGGGATGGCCGATTCGGTTATCCAACAGTATCCGCTAATACGTTGATGCAATAGCCCTGATCGTGCCTGCCGTCGGTACGAACAGGCCCCGAAACGGCCTGCGTTTGCATTCGCCCACACGCCGAAAAATAGTCTACACTTCTCTCTCAATTGTACGTCGTGCCACGACCTGGGATCAGTGCGGCGCGCCCAGCGTATTAATGCGTGTTCGTTAGGCCGCGCACTTTTCGGGTTGCGGTGCGGGGCTTTGCAAAGCAAAGATTTAGTAACCCAATACCGAAGGCGAACGACGATGAAGAAATACATCACCATGGCGGCGGTAATTTCGATATCGCTGTCAATTTCGATGGCAGGAAAAGTGTCTGCGGCTGAAACAGCAACGGCGGACGCCACGATGAAAAGCGAACTGAAGGAACTGAGGACAGTAGCGCCGCAAAAAGCGCGATTCGTGTTCCTAAGACCTAAGTTCACAGCTGGTGGTACCTCGCCGGTGACTTGCTGTACAAATTGGAATTCCAGCACCGGTGGCACAGGCTGTGCCTCGTTTGAAGGCACTTGTCCCGACGGTCAATTTCAGGTCGATTGCGGGGACGGCGGCTGTTAGTTAGCCCCCAATCCCCTTACACGGCACTAAACCCGACCACCCAAAGGGCTACCGCATTTTGGGTGGCGGGTTAGCACGCAGGATGCGGTGAGTACTCGAACCGCATCACCCAACCCCCCTCACCCGCAAACCGCCCCCGCCCGTCGGTGTGGTTACCTTTGCACCTCGCCTGCTCTAATGCCTACGCATCGACGTGCCGGTTACCGGCCGCGCCGCAAGGCTCGATACTGGGCTCGTGGCGGACGATGACCCAGGCAGGATTCACGCCCGCTGGAACACGCGGCCTTGCCAGGTCGCACTGTCCCTGTTTTCCTTCGCAGGATGCGGTGAGTAATCGGCAGTGGCGCCTTTGAGCGCCAGATCGCCCGCATGGTCGGTCGGCGCACCTGGAAAGGCGCGCCGGGCCGCGGGAGACAACCCGGTGCTCGGACAGTTTCTGGGGTTCCTGGCACGCGACATCGCCAACCATTCCGAGCGCCTGCAGGCCGTGGACTTCGGCCTCGTGCAGCGGCTCCGGTCGCTGTCGTCAGGGCTTCCAGCCCTGACGGTGTCAGGCCAGGATGCCCTGACGACGCACCCGGCGAGCCCAAGTGGCCGGAATCTTGATCGAGGCCAGCAGGCCAAGGCTGAAGCCTTAAGACTCCAAATGCATGCCGACCCTGCTGGAGCCGGCCCTCATCATCGGCTTGGGTATCGTCGTTGCCGGGATGATCGTCTCGATCCTCATGGCGCTGCCGGGGGCGAACGATCTGGTATTCTGGGAACCGGCGCGTGGCGAAATGATCGCCGCTGTGCACGGCATCCCAGGAAATCGGTCGGCTGGGCTCCCAACTGAAATCGACTTTTGAGGCAAGCGATGCTCAAGCAGCTCCGCATCTCCAATTTCACGGCTTTTGGCGCAGCGACATTCGATTTTTCGCCGGGCTTGAATGTCATCGTCGGTGCCAACGGTACCGGCAAGACGCACGTTCTGAAGCTCGGCTACCTTTTCGCACGCGCGTGGCCCGAGCTCAAGCGCAGCGGGCGAGAGTTGGCCGAAAAGCGGGTGGAAGCCTATTTTGAAGACCGATTGATGGGACTGTTCAGACCCGAGCGACTCGCCCACCTGCTGCGCCAAGGTAGCACGAAGACGACAGAGATCGCCGCGGAACTGAACGAGCTGACGCTTGGCGATCAGAACGCAGTCCCTCTCGTCAGGCGGGACGATCTGACATGGCAAATCCAACTCGACCGGGATGGGGACGATGCAGTCCAACTAAAGGCTGCGCATCTTCCAGATAGCACTAGAATCGACTATTGCATGGAACCGATTTTCGTGCCAAGCAAGGAGATCGTTTCCTTGTTCGAGGGGCTGATCGGGCTCTTCGAGAAATATGAGATTCAGTTGGACGAGACTTACCGCGACCTTGCAGTCGCCATGTCGGTCCCCGAGCGCCGGACACCTTCGGGGCTGCTACCCGAGCTGTTGGAGAAGCTCTCCGCGGCCATCGGCGGCGAGCTGATACTCGAAAAGGGCAGGTTGCTCCTGCGTCAATCCGCGAATGCGCAGATGGAGCCGCATCTGCTCGCCGAGGGCTTCCGTAAGCTTGGCTTATTGCTCTATCTGGTCAGGAACCAGATCGTCGAGCCTGACGGAACCCTGTTTTGGGACGAACCGGAGGCCAACCTCAATCCCGGGCTGATGCGACCGTTCATCGAAGTCCTGGTGGCACTGGCGGCTAAGGGCGTTCAGATCATACTCGCCACCCACAGCCTGTTCGTGCTGCGGGAGATCGAGATCCTCTTGCGAGAGACCGCTTACCGGGAGGTACCGCGAGCCTTCTTTGCGCTGATGCCGTCGAAGGGAGGGGTGAACGTCGCGCAGGGCGCATCGTTTGAAGACGTGGACCCGATCCTGTCGCTGGAGGAAGACCTGGCGCAGTCCGGTCGGTTCATGGATGTCATGGGTTGATGTCATGCCGCAACTGATTGTCGACAAGTTCACATTCAATTTTCCCGCCGAATGGATGCCTCTCAAGTACGACGATTCGGTCTACTACCGCAAACATTTTAACGATTTTGCCGCGTCGAAGGCGGTGGATCTTCTCGCACTGGCGCCAAGGCACAGCGCGCTATGGATGATTGAGATCAAGGATTACAGACGCCGGCGGCGAACCAAACCCGAGTGTCTCTTCACCGAGGTTGCCCATAAGGTGCGCGACACCCTGGCGGGGCTGGCCGCAGCGCGCGTTGCTGTCAACGATCCACAGCTACAAGCGTTTGCCGTGAACGCCATGCGAGCAAGTAGTTTTCGGGTCGTGTTACTACTGGAGCAACCCCAAAAGCCATCGAAGCTATTTCCGCAGGCAGTCGATCCCTCCACCGCCAGGACGGCACTCATAAAGGCCGTACGGGCCGTCGATCCGCACCCCATCTTTTGCAACGCCGGCGCACTGACTGAAAAGACCGGGTGGAATGTGACTCCACCATAGTCAATACCTGAGCGGCTCGATGGGGCGCTTAAGGCGTCGCGCGCCGGGCTACTGGTGGCGAACCCGGACACGGTGGACTCCGAGTCGGTGCGCAACGAATGGAATCGTATGCTCGCCCACCGAAATGCCGGGCGCAGCGTCGGGGCGCAGCACCCCTTCCGGATCGTCCCCTTGTGCTCGCGCCAACGCTCCAGCGTTAGCCGGTGGCCTGGACGCTCTAACCCCATCGCGCCCGGCCGGAGTATCCGGATGACGCCACCATCGGAAAGTGGGGACAGGGAAACAGGACAGTTCCTGAGGTATCCCGTCCCTGAGGTATCCACGATGTGGGTTACACGCGCGCTGGCCGTCGTTCCGCCAGCAATCATTTTGCAAGCAATGGCAACAGCTTATCGCGTAGCGCGTCCAGATAGACGGCCAGGCCGCAGTTGGCGCCACGCTCGCGAAGCTGGGTCAAGGACGGCTCGGTCCAGCAGCGCTCCTCGCGGTCGGGATCTCCGCCGGTCAGTCGGGCCAATGCGGTCTTCGGGTGTCTCGGCTCAGCCTTATCGGGTGCCCTCAAGCGCTGGGGCTCGCGCGTGGGATCGAAGCCGATCGCTTCCCGCAGCTCGGCAAGCTGCATCTCCTCCGCTTTGCTGCATGGGTCGAATCCGCTCAATACCCATGCCTCGCGCATCTTATCCGTAATTCCCAAGACGACATGGAGCTCGGCGAAGCGCGGCTCCGCAACGGCCTGCGGCAAACCGGCCCGGTTGTCATCGGTGGCGTCGGCGTCGCGCAGTAGAACGACAGCCAGCGCGTCGGATTCGTCGCGCGCAATCAGTGCGGCTTGGCTCAGTGCCTTGAACGCCATGGCATAGTCGGTGCCCCGCGGTCCGGAAGCTGGATGACCAATATAGCGCGGGGACGGATGCTTCTTGAGGTCAGTCCATTTGGCGAAAGACGCTTCGCGCTCCAATCCGGTCCAGGCTCGGAGGTCGGGCAACAGATCGGCATACACCCAATCGGGTCCCTCTTCGGTCATGACGCGATCACCCAGGGCGCTGCCCAGCTTCGCATCGGCGGGGGCCTCGGCGAAACAGACGATACGCAGCATCAGCCCGACGCTCCGGGCGGGGGCGCGTCCCGCACCCAGTCTTCGCCCTCGGCGCTTAAGAATTCGCCGGTGGTGAGGACCTTGAGCGCATCCTCGGCCCGCGGGTGGTCGCTCAACTGCCTGGCGACCACACCGCGCCGGTCGTCCGGCACCAGAATCCAAACCTGATCGGCCTCCAGCTCGTCCACCACGTAGGGCGAGTGGCTGGAAAAGACGATCTGGAGTTGGGGGTCCGCATTGATGAGCGCCTTCAGCGCCTGCACCAACTCCCGCTGGGCCTTCGGATGAAGACCCTTTTCCAGGTCGTCGATCAAGAGGATGTCGGCGCCCTGGTTCCAGACGGTGGCGGTCAGGAGCGCGGTCACCAGCAAGGTCCCCTCGCTCACCGCCCGTGCCGGGATCCCCGCAGCGCCCTTGAGGTCGAACAGCAGCTCGTGACCGATGACCTCGCGGCTCTCCCAATAGGGGATCTCTTTGCGGTTCGCCGTGACGGTCGTGGACTCGTTCAGTTGGACCTTGGCCGGGCGGACGCGCAGCCGTTCGACGAACGGCAGGACATCGCGAATGCGCTTCATGAGTTCGGCGAATCGCTCAGGCTCCGCGGTGATCAGATAGGCGATCACGGAGGCCAACGCTTCGCCGTCGCTCCCTAGTGCCGGAATCTCGTCAGGCGAATACGATGCGCAGCGGAGTCGGCGAATCTCTGGAGTCATCGAGAACGCGGTCGTTGGAACGCGGCGAAACCGCCAGTGCACGTCTTTCGGCACTTCCCATCCGGAATGGATCAGCGCGCGCGTCTCTCCGGATATTGTGATTCGCTTTTCCAGATCAGTTGCGCCGCGCTCTTGCAATTGCTGAATCGCTGCTTCGCTGTCCCAAGAAAGCTCCCAAGACGCTGAGACATCAAATTTCGAGTTTTCATCTTCGTTATCGGCAAACGCAGCGCCCCTTGATTGCGGTGCGTTCCAGCGATCCCAGCTGAACGGAGGTCCGTCACTCAGAGCGATCTGCATGGTCATAAGATCGGACGCCACTTCGGCTCCGGCAATATCGAGCGAGACCGAAAACCCCTTTTCGCCTCGGCGTATCAGATCCTCATGAGCAGAAGGTAAAGAAAAATAGGCGGCGGCTCCTTTCGCGAGGGTCGTACAAGCAAACTGAACCGCCTCCAGCACACTGGTCTTTCCGCACCCGTTCGGACCGACCAGACAGGTGAGTCGTCCGAGCCGGATCTCGGTGGCGATGTGGTTCTTGAAGTCCTGGAGTCGGACGGCGGTCAGCATCGGTGCGGTTCCGGATGGGTCGGGCTTGACCTACTAGACGCGAGACTGCGGGCGGTGTCAATGCGGCCGGGCCGCATCCTGAGCGGGTCTTGCCCGCCCCGCCCGTCATCCTGGCATTGGGCATCGCTCCGGCCTGCCTTGGTCATGGTTCCGGCCAGTCGAGGCGCTGGCCGACTGGAGTCCAAGGCTTCAGCCTTGGATCGGCACGCCAAGGCTGAAGCCTTGGACTCCGAATGCGCATCGCTGGCCGGAACGACGACCAAGGCCGGCGCACGCAACCGGAGCCTACGGTCGCGCGATTCGTCGCCGAGCAGCCGTTGGGCGATTCGTATTTCAGCAATGAGATCTGCGCCGCGACCCGATTCGGCATCGCGCCGATCGACGACCCGCAACGATGCGCCGAGCCGCACCGCTGGCCGAACTGGCTGGCCCAACGGTGACCGCCGCTGTTTGACCGGCGGGCACCAGCCCTGGAAAGACCGCATCCGATCAGGCGGCACATTCCCGCGGCTGCCGGCCAGATGGCACCGACGCGCGGGGACGGTCAGTCCGGCTCGGGGTCGGCACCCGCGGGGAACAACTCGTCCAGGACCGCCAGCAAGTCCCGCTCGGCGGCGGCGAGGCTGACATCGCGGGTGGGCTCGGTCTCGGGCCAGTCTGAAAGCGCGGCGTCGATGGCTGCCAGCGGCGACCAGGGCTGGCCGTGGCCGCCGTCCGGGCGTTCGTAGTGGTGCAGGGTGTGGAGTTCCGCGCGCAGATGCTGCTCGTCGGCCGCGGAGAGACCCGCGGGGAAGGTCCAGGAGAGGATGGCGTCGTCGTTCGCGAGCCAGTCGCGCAGTTGGATCAAGCCCGACCGGGGCAGTGTGTCGCGCAGATGGCCGTCCGGCTCGAAGAGGGCGAATTCGCGCGGCAGGGGCTCGCCTGGGCGCAGGCCGCGGCGGCGCATCAGGTCGGGGTCATCGGCTTGCTCGGCAAACCAGTCGTGAGCGATCCAGCGGTGTGTGAAGGTCTCTAGTGCAGTCGCGACGCGAAGTTCCTCGTCCTTCTGTAAAGCATGGATTTTGTTTTCCGCGCGAGAAAGTGCGGACATGGTGGCCGGTTGCAGCGACCGAGCGAGCGACTCTGGCAACAACTGTGGTCGGGACGCTACCCGCCACTGCAATCGCGATTGCAACTGTGATCGCAACTGCAACCGCGATTGGCACCGCGACAGTGACTCTGCCCGCCTCAATGACACGAGCATTGTTCGCGGCAGCGAGAGAGTAGGAGTCCGTGACAGCCGCATCCACGCCAGCGGCGAGGTCAGTCTTTGCATTGGCGACCATGATAGCGACCACGAGTTCGACTGAGACAGCGCACGCGACAGCGCGATTTTTCCAAGTTGTTGCCCTCCGGACAATGAGCCGGCTAGGCACATGGATTGATATAGGGTCAATGCGACTAGAAAATGGGCTGAGAGTGTCCGGGCAAGCGGTTCAGGATAAAGAGAGAATAGAACGGAGGGTTGGAACCACCGCTTTAGGTAGAACTCATCCAGCGATTCGCCCTGAAGCAGCCAGAGGTCGAGCGGAAACCGAGGCGCAAGGGACTCCCAGAGCAGGCCCTTGGGCATCGCCAGTGCGTCCAGCTCAACTGCAGCGGGGGAAACAACGGGCAGCCGAGGGGAACCGTGCGGATCTGGCCAACGGCGATACAGCCGTCCGCGCTCCCCGTCGGCCGGCACCCGGACCAGCCAATCCGCCAGCGCCCGCTCCAACCCGGGGTCGGCGATGGGCAGCAAGTCCGAACGCTCCGGGTCTTTAGGCACCCAGCCGCTGTCGTTGGCAAGGCGCAGCAGGGCGTAGTCCCGCGCCGAGTCGTCGTCGAAGGGTGGGGCGAGGCGCAGTGCCTCTCCCAGTGCCAGCCAGCGCCCTTCCGCCGATTGGAGCAGCCCCCCGGCGTCCTCCCCGGCGAGTCCGAGCCGCTCCCCGGGCGGTGCCTGGCGCAACCGATCCGCGAGCAGATCCAGCGGCCTGTCGGTCTCGAAAAGCCGGCGCAGCAGGTCGAGCCCGGGTCCGGCCCAGGCAGGCACCCGGCGGAATCGCTCGGCCAGGCCAGCGTCCGGCTGCACCAGCGCAGCGGCCACCGCCAGGGGCAGCCAGCGCACCAGCTCGTCCTCCGCATAGTCCAGTTCCCGGCCGGTGAGCGCCTCCACCAGCAGACGCGCCTGGGGCTCCTCGGCCAGGTCCAGCTCGGCGAGGATTTCCAGGTGGGCCTCGGGATCGGTCTGGGCGCCCTCCGCCGCATGGATGCACAGCAGCAGCAAACCCACCTCGTCCCAGCCGGGGCGGGCCAGGTGGGGGTGCAGCAGGGCCTTGAGTTCCTCCAGAAAGCGCCGGCTGCCCCGGGCCTTGGCCCGGCCGTGGATGTACTCGGCGCACAGGAACTCCTGAAAGCTCAGGTGCGCGAACTGGTAGCGGCCCTCGGCGGGGTCCACCAGGAGTCCGGCGGGGTGCAGATAATAGTCCAGGAGCTGGGAGGAGTCCTCCGGGGTCAGGTCGGAGAAGGGGCGCTTGTCCTCGGTCTCGCTCACGAGCAGGGTGCGCAATTCGCCTTCCAACTCGGCCCGGGTCCAGATCACCTGGCGGCGCTCGCCCTGTTCCGTCTTGGCGCCCTCCGGCTCCCGGTGTTGGCTGCGCCAGGCCAGATAGCCCAGTGCCCGGCGGACCTCCCGCTGGTCCCAGTGCGGCATCGGATGGTCGTCCAGCATGTGCTGGAGTCGCTTGGCCTGCATCTGGCGGTTGAGATAGAGATCGACGATGCGCTCGTAGAGGTCCGCCCGGCCGTGGGGCATGCGCCGCTCGTTCACATGCACCAAGGCCATGAGTGTAAGGAAGATGGGCCGGCGGGCGAGGTTCAGCAGATGCGGGCGGCGTGGGTCCTGGAGTGCGGACTCGAACTCGGTGAGAAGTCGGCGGGCCTCAACCTGCCATTCCTGGCGCAGGCGCAGGAAGCGGGCGATGAAGTCGCGGATTTGGGGGAAGGCGAAGGGTTGGAGGTGGTGGACTTCGGACACGAGGTATGAGGAAAGAACCACGGTCCCGAACGGAATCAATAAACGCAGGTCGAGGTCGGCGAATCCCCCAGGCCGACCCGTTACCAGGGTGCAGCGAACCCTTGGGTTCTCTGTAGCTGCGATGCCATAGATGCGCTGCCGGGTTCGGGTGCCGCCCACTTCATCGAGTCCGTCGAAGAGCACCAGCAGCGGCATGGCGTCCCCGTCCTCGGCATAGCTCGCTTTGAGTCGCGGGAGGTCGAGCGCGAAACCGGTGGCGGCTGCCTCGTCCGCCGCATGAGACCACCAAAGTTCCAGCAGATCGTCCAGCCCGCGCACCGCGTCCAACCGGTCCTGGTAGTCCCGCAGGATCAGCGGCACGGGCAGGATGCCCCGCTCACCCGCCAGCTTGTCGCGAACCGGGCTCGGGCCTTCCCGTGTCAACTCGCCGATGAGCGCCTGCACCAAGGTGGTCTTGCCGCTGCCCGGCCGTCCGGAGATGGCGACGAAGCGGCTGTCGGCGATCAATTCCAGTGCGTCCTGACCAGGCAATTGCTCCTTCTGGGCCTGTTCCGGTCCGCCCAAGGACTCGTCCGCCCTGTCCTCGGTGTCCACGCGCAGCGGGACATAGATGCGCCGCAGGCTCACCCGGTCCTCGCCCCTTTGGGTGAGCATCAGGTCCAGGGTGCCGAAGCGCTCGGCGAGCCAGCGGATGTAGACCCCGCGTGCCCCGGCGCGGGCGTTCTTTTCGGCGATGCGGGCGGACTGGCTCATTGGGTGCGGTCATCCGCAGGCGGGGCGGGCCGGAGCGAAGGCGCCTCGGCCAGGGTCTCCTCGGGGACCATCAGATATAGATGGCGAGGGTTCATGTGACGACCACTTTCAAACAGCGACAGGAAGAGCCCGCGAAGGTGCTCGTCGGAGCGATTGCGGTCGCGCCGCTCTAAGGCGGCGTTCACTGCTTCATCAATGGTCTGCTTGCCATGGCGCAGCGCCGCACCTGGATCATCCCGTTCCGCCGTTTGACCCGCCAGGACATGGCAGAAAGCGCGGAAGAAAATCTCCCGGAGCAGTCCCCGCTCCATTCTCGCCGGCTTGGGCTCGGTTCCCGGTTTCTCGCCTTCGAGTACAGAGCGCAGGATCTCAATGGATTCGGGCTGGCGCTCGATCAGCCGCCATACCGGGCGGTGGAACTGTCGCAGGTAGTGCAGGGTCAGGAATCGCCTTGCCTCGTCCGGGAAGTCCGGGTCTTCGGTCATCCAGGCAGCGCAGTCGTGCATGCCCCAGGCGGCGCACAAGCTGTTCACGAAATTCTTGATCTTGCGCGGGTTGGGCTCCAGAAGCTGCTCAATGTCCGCGGCCAGGCCGGCACGGGCCTGGTCGGTCTTAGCCTGGATGTCCGGGTCGCCGCTCAATCCCCTGGGGATGCCGTGCAGCCGCAACTGCCCGGCCACCGCGTCCCGGACCTGCGGCTGCGCCGGCAGCGGGACCGAGACCGTGGCCTGGAAAAGCTTTTCCAGATACTCCCGGTTGCTCTCCTCCGAGGGGCTGCGATGCGTGCGCAGAACGTCCAGCACGGCGCTGTCGTCCAGCCCCAGGACGAAGACGCAGCGGCGGGTGCCGAGATAGAGTTTGACGATCTCCAGCAGGCGCACCGCCACGCTGCCGTCGCAACGGTCCAGGTCGTCGACGAAGATGACCAGCCGGGCGCCGGCGTTCAGGTCGGCGCCGTCGGCGCGGGCCTTGAGCAGCTCGGTGACCGCGTCCTCAAACAGCAGGTGGAAGCGCTGGCCGTCGCTCGCAGCCGTGAGCCCGTCCTCGTCCGCCCCGGCGCGCCAGGCCTTGCGCATCTCCCCCAGGGTACCGGACACCACTTGCCCAGGCTGGCCGAGCTTGAGGCTGAGCGCCACGTCCACCATCCGCTCCAGCAAGGTGCCGACCGCAAGTCCGGCGCTGCGGTTGAAGCCGGAGAGCGTTTGTTTGAGCTTGAGCCAGGCAGTGAACTGGGCGCGAATCTCGCCGATCAGTGGCACCAGCGGGTTGGGCTCGTTCTGGTGCTGCCAGGGGGAGTACCAGACACACAGGGACCCCTCGGCCGCGTCCCGGACCCAAGGGTCCCAGGCCAGCGTCTTGATGCGATTGGGATTGCTGTGGACCCAGGTCTCCCAGCCCTCCGAGCCGACCTCCAGCCCGGAGTCCTTGGCGAGCATCAACGGCTGCTCAATGGGCCGGCCGCCCAGGGTAGCGAAGGCCCGGCGCATCACGCTGGTCTTGCCGGAGCCCCATTTGCCGGTGACGCCGACGGTGAAGGGCGGCTCCACCTCCAGGACCATGCGCGCCACCTGGTCCCCGGCGCGCCCGAGTCCGAGGCCGTCGTCCAGGGTCCAGGTGTCGTTGCGGTAGTGCTTCATTGCGGGCGTCGGCTCGTTGCGTGGGGGGCCTGGGCGATTTCCGTCAAATCCTATACCAACTCGCGCGTCTTTTCGCCCGCCCGCGTTCCGCGTCGCGCGACAATCGCATCGAAGTGGCAGCGAACCGGGCAGCGGAGTAAAGTCTAGGTGGTGCCGACTTAGGGGATTGCCGGAATCCTTAAACCGCGCTCCCCGCGCCTTTGCGAGCTTGAACGGCTAAATTGAGCGTCGCGGTGGCCGGATGGGCATCGCTATCGCTCTGCCCGTCCTACACGTTTCGGCCCCCTGCACTCCCCTCGCAACGCCGGTGGAAACCCGCTGTCCGGTGCCGAATGCGCCGATCTGGTGAGCAGAGACCTGATATGAGCCAATCCCGAACAGTCGGCCGCCGCGGTCAGCGGCCAATCGGTCCGCTGCGACCGCCGACGCCGGAAGAAATCGCCTGGTCGCAGCAGATGGGACAGTACCGCACCAGGGTGCCGAAAGGTGTGTTTCGGTATCGCTCGCAGGCGGAGGCGAATGCGGATTGGGAGCGCTGGCATGCTGAACTGGTTGCGGCGACTGTTGACGACGGAACCCAGGACGAACCCACTACCGGATCAGGATAACGGGATCTATACCCGGCCGGCGACTTGGGCGGATGTTAGCGACACATCGAATGGCTGGAGTTGGAAGGTGAACGCATCCCGGTGCTCGATCTCATTGGATTACTCAAGACCAAACAGGGTTTGCGGCCCAAGGATCAGGCCGACGCCGCAGTGCTGCGCCGGGCGCTGGCGCTGCGCGCCGACCGGAAGGACGGCGCTGACCAGGGGCCGTAAACGGGGCCTTGATCGTAATCCCGGCCAGCGGCTTGCGTAATCAGGGCTTCCAGCCCTGACGCTGTCAGGCCAGGATGGCCTGACTACGCACCCGGCGAGCCCAAGTGGACGGAATCTTGATCGAGGCCGTAAACGGCATTGGTCGCTCCGGCTGGAGTCCAAGGCTGAAGCCCTGGACTCCAGATCAGCACTGCCGGCCGGAACGATGATCCAGACCGCGGAATACGATGTCACCGATGAACCGGAAAGCGCAGTCCACACCCGGCCGTGAGCGTTCCGCGTCGCGGATCGACTATAACCCGGCGGGCAAGTGGTCCGTGGCAAGTGTCACGGCCCGCTACGCGGCGCTGCGTGTCCAACTGGGCGGCACCAGCGATTTCGCGTTGCAGCCCAGAGTCTATACCAATCCCGGCGGTATGACCTGGATCTACCACATCATGGAAGGTGTTGCCGATGGGGTCCAGCGCGGCGATCAGGCCTGCATCGAGCTGGCAATTGGGTATATCGAAGACAATATCATGGCCTCCTATACCGGATACATTCGGGAACGCATGGCGCGGAGTTTGCGCCGCGCGCCGTTGAGCAAGTCCCAGCAGACCCGCCTGGCCACTGTCTTTCTCTCGCAATTGATCAGCGGCAATCTGCACAAGGAGTATCGCGAGTATATCCGGCTCTTCAGAACCATGGGGGTCGCGGATTTCCGGACCACCATTGAAAAGCAGCGGGCGTCCGCCAAAGCCTACATTCGGCGGGCGGCCGAACGCTTGCTGGCCTGATGGACTTGATGACTTGGCCGGCGACCTTGGTCATCCTTCCGGCCACTGGAGATCGAGGCTTTAGCCGGTCCGGCGCTCAGGCGCCACTGATTTTCTTTAAGATATCGGGAATCGCCACCGGCTGATGGCCATGGAAGGAACATCAAGCCGCCCCGGACGACGACAGTCCCCCGTGGGAGCGGCGTCCCGCCGCGATGCGGTGCCGCGGTAACCACGAACGCTGCGACTGTGCGCCCGGCCCCGTCGCGGCGGGACGCCGCTCCCACGGGGTCGCTGCGCGACTATTGCGGTCAGACGCCCGTTTCATTCGCGGCTGCCCGCTCGACGATGTCATGGTAAAGACTGACCGCGCGGGTGTAGAGGTCTTGCAGATCCGGGTGGCGGTCCATAAAGGGCTTGGCCTGCTCGGCTTCGACCATGACGCTTTCAAGAAACTCGATATCGAAATCATCGAGCCGCGCACCGCTGTCGACTTTCGCCTTGATGTCCAGCGCCCGCGGTAACAAAAAATTCGCGAACCGCTCGATGGTGACGGTAAAGACGCCCTGTTCCCGCTCGCTGTCGCTCATGGTGTTTCCCCGTTGTTGTGGTTGAGTTTGGATGCCGCACGCCGAGCCGCCTTGATCATCATTCCGCCTTTAGGTGGACAAGCGCGAGCGTTGTCCACCCAATCCCACGCCGCCGCCGGTGGACTGCGCTGCGCTTGTCCACCCTACGCTGCCGCGTGCCCGGACGTCACACAGTCGAGGCTTCAACCGGACCAAGGCCGCTCCCACCGGGGTTCCCGTGCGACTCTCGCGGTAGAGCCTCGACGTCGGGGAGATCATAGCAACTCCCAGGTGGACGCTGCCGTCTGCGCCGTGACCGCGCGCGTGGTGACAAGGACTGTACCCGCGACCGCGGCAGCCAGTCGGCCAGGTGCTGACGCACTTCGGGCTGCCGGGCGACCATTCGCTGGCCCGAAGAGGGCCGCCATGGAGGGCGGCGAGACGCTGCAACCGGATAAAGACAGCCTGACGCTTGACACACGTCAAGAATGTAATAACGTATCGCACTCCTGATCGCCCAAGCTGGGCGCGGCTGACGGAGTCCCGATGGTTAGGCAGTGTTTGGCGCAGTGCGGTGCATCGGTCACCGTAACCCGTGGGGGCGCAGCACCCCCGATCCGCCACCCTTGGCGTCGCGCCGGTCATGCCGGCAGCGGCGCATCCGTTCGAGAGGAGAGTCGGCGGGGCGTGCCGTGTCCCTTTGGGTGTCCGTGCGCGCTGAAAGGTACCATCCATGGCGCTGGATTCCGGCGTCCGGCCGGAACGACGTCGGTTTCCATCTAGCTTCTTCTCAACCAAACTCACGCGCCGAGGTCCAGATGAACGTCCGTATCGCGCTCCACGCCCTGACCGCCGCCTTGATCTTGAACCTGCCCGCCGCGCTGGCGGAAGACGCCCACGTGCACCGGGAGCACGGTGCCCACGAACACGGGGTCGGATCGCTCACGCTGGCCCTCGACGGCAAGGAGATGGAGATCGAACTCGAAAGCCCCGCCGCCAATCTGGTGGGCTTCGAGCACGCCCCGAAAGATGACGCCCAGCGCGCCGCGCTGGAACGGGCGGTCGCCCTGCTCAAGGACGGCGAGCGGCTCTTCAGCTTCCCCAAGGCGGCAGGCTGCCGGCTCACCGCGGCATCGGTGAGTTCGTCACTCCTGGGGCATGAGCCGGCGGAAAAAGCAGACCACGAGGATCACAAAGCCCATGCGGAGGCTCCGACCGCGGCGGCCGAACACGAAAGCCATGCGGACCTGGACGCCGACTACGACTTCGAGTGCACCCATCCCGAGAAGATCGATCAGGTCGAGGTGGGTCTGTTCGCGGCCTTCCCGGCCACGGAGCGGCTGAAGGTTCAGTACGTGACCGCGCGGGGTCAGGGCGGCGCCGAGTTGACCAAGGCGCAGCCGCGGATCGTCTTTTGACTCGACCTGGGCTGATCAGCCGCCAATGAACACGACTTCGGGTGCCGCTTGATGGCCCCGTGCCGGATGCGGCACGGTCAGGCGGCCGACCCGGTCGACCCGGGCCGCACGCCCGCCGAGTTCATCCGATGCTGAACAGGCGGTGCCGGACCCTGGAGCGACCGTCCCGGATTCCGCTTGGGCGTCTGGGGCTGCTGTTTGCACTGATCCTGATGATTTACCAGGTGCTGGCCGGCGCTCACGAGGTGGAGCACCTGATCCAGGGCGAGGCCGACCACTGCCCCATCTGCCACGCGGCGGCCACTCCGGCGCTGCCGGCTCTGCCGCTGACCGTCGCACCGCTGATCCCGCTGGGCCGGACCGCACCCCCGGCGCTGACCGTTACCAATCCCACCGTCCGCAGCCGGCGCGGCCGGCAGGCCCGCGCACCACCCGACTGATTCCGATCCGCCCAACAGCCGCCCCGCCCCACGGGCAGGATGCGGCCAATCTCCTTGCCGATCGGAGTCTTCCGTCATGCGTCATTCATTACCGCAGGCTGTCCTGTGCGCCGCCCTGCTGACCCCATTGCTTGCGCCACTCCCGGCCGCGGCGGCGAGCGATCCGGAGATCGCCGAGCTGCGCGCCTCGCTCAATCAGATCAAGAATCAATATGAGCGACGGATTGCCGACCTGGAATCACGCCTCGCCACGGCGGAGCGCCAAGCCGCCCGCGCGGCGCGGGAGTCCGAGGCCGCGGCCAAACAGGCACAGGCGGCTGCCGCCGAGTCCCGGCCGATGACCGCGCCGACCGTCGGCCCGGCGACACCGTCCCCGGCCGCGCCGAGCGGCGGCGTCCTGGGTGCCCTGACCTCAGGCAGCGCCTTCAATCCACAAATCGCCGTGATCTTGGACGGTAACTACTATCACGACGGAATCGGCGGGGAGGGCTCGGCGCTGGTGGGCGAGGCCTACCAGCCATCCCAGTTGGCCCCTCACACCCACGGCGAAGAGGCCGCGGTTGAGGCGGCGGCGCACAGCCACGGGGCCGCGGAGAACGGGTTCAACTTCCGCGAGGCCGAGTTGTCTTTCACCGCCACGGTGGACCCCTATTTCGACGCGGCGCTCTTTCTCGCCATCGACGGGGATGGCGAGGTGGAACTGGAAGAGGGTTGGTTCCACACCCGCGGTCTGCCGTACGGGCTGCGGATGAAGGGTGGTAAGTTCTTGAGCGATTTCGGCTATATCAATAAGCAGCACCCCCACCAGTGGGACTTCGTGGATCAGAACCTGCCGTATCTCAACCTGCTCGGCGCTCATGGGCTCCAGGACACGGGCGTGCAGTTGACCTGGTTGCCGCCGCTGCCGTTCTACACTCTGCTCGGGGCCGAGCTGGCCCAGGGCGACCAGGAGCGTTTCGGTGCCGTGGTCGATGCGGATCAGCGGGCGCTACTGGCGGATAACGCGGGCTATCTGGGCGAGGAGAACGAGGGACCACGCCTGTGGACGGCCTTCGCCAAGGTCGCCCCGAACCTTCCGGAGCGGCACGCGCTCCAGTTCGGCGCTTCCTATGCCCGCAATAATCAGCATCAGGAAGTTCAAGGTCATACCCACGAAGTCGCAGCCGACCATGCCGAGGAACATGAGCACGAAGAGATCGTGCATTACAACGCCCTGGCGGGATACGCGGACATCTGGGGCCTGGATCTCGTGTACAAGTATGACGGCGGCGGCGCCGAGGGCCATAAGGGATTCAAGTTCCAGACTGAATACCTGCGCTCCACCAAGGACCTGTCGATCCGCTCCAGCCCCCACCCGGAGGCGCTTGGCGCATCCCGCGACTTCACCAGCGACGGACTCTATGCGCAGGCGGTTTACGGCTTTGCGCCAAAATGGACCGCGGGCCTGCGCTACGACATCTTCGGGATGACCAACGAGGTGACCGGCGGCCCGACCTCCCAGGACTTCGGCTCATCGAACCGCTGGACGCTGGACATCACCTGGAATCTCTCGGAATTCT
>Ga0247839_1004048_pt1 | contig 19301 bp, 15 predicted proteins | sample LaCruzMarch2015__6_FD_192405 | JGI IMG/M metagenome (GOLD analysis project Ga0247839, IMG submission 192405) | Freshwater microbial communities from meromictic Lake La Cruz, Castile-La Mancha, Spain - LaCruzMarch2015_16m | ecosystem: Environmental > Aquatic > Freshwater > Lake | place: Spain... | reverse complement strand
AAATCACATACTAAACATATACTAATTTTAGGAAATTCTAATTGTAATTCTTCAATCTTATTAAACGATCGATTAGCTATAGTAAGTTTAAGTGGATTTTCTGCCAGCAATTCGCCTAAAATCCCTCTTGTAGCTCCTCCTGCACCTAAGATAAGAATAGATTTTCCAGATAACTCAATATAACGCTTTAAATCACGCACCAAGCCTACGCCGTCAGTATTATCAGCATTAAGTTCTCCACCTTGCATCCATAAAGTATTAGCTGAACGTGCAATTAAAGCACGGCTATAAGCTCGATTAGCCATAGCAAATGCACGCTCCTTACAAGGTAAAGTTATATTTAGGCCCTTTCCGCCTTGCTCAAAGAAATCAATGACTTGCTGCTCAAAATTAGGCAAATCAATTAAGATTTTTTCATATTTAAGCTTAATCCCAAATTGCTCTGCAAAAAATTGATGAATTCTAGGTGATAAACTATGTGCGATTGGGTTCCCCATCACTGCATAATCAAAGTTCATAAAGATCCTTTAGCCATAATAACTTTTTAATTTTGCTGAAAAACTTCTAATAAAGGCTACACTGGCATGTTTATCAACCTAAACTCTTCATTACTAATTCCCTTAAATCTCGTGATAGCTCAAAGGTGGCTAAATGATTTAGTTGATGTTTTATTAACAATTGTCGCGGCTCATTTAATCTTTTCCAACGTGTAAATGGCGTTGCAAGACGAGCGGCAATTTGTGGGTTAATTTTATCCATTTTCAGCAGAATCTCGGTTAAATATTTATACCCGCTGCCATCTGCCGCATGAAAATGTCTTGGGTTAAATTGCGTAAATGCGCCTACCAACGCGCGAACTTTATTAGGATTTTTAAAATTAAATGCCTTATGTGATTCCAGCTTTTTTACAAAATCAAGGGTGTTAGGCAAATCACTACTTGCTTGTATAGAAAACCACTTATCGAGGACTAATTCATCTTTTTCCCATTGTTGATAAAAATTATCAATCGCCTGTTGTCGTAAATTAATATCTTTAGAATTAGCTAACAACGCAAAAGCGGCAATTTGATCAGTCATAGTTTTAGCTTTTATAAATTGCTGCTGGCAAGCATTAATTGTCCGCCCTTCATCAGCTTTTATCATTAAGCGTAAACAAACATTACGTAATTTTCTACGCCCATAAGCTTTTCCATTTATCTCATGATCTTCTTGCTGCCATAATGATTGATAACATGCTTCTGCTTTTAAAAATAAAGCTCGCCCTAATTCTTTATGGAAAAAATCACGTGCCTCTTCAATTTTTACAACATCGATATCATTTAATGATGCTGCAACATCTTCAAAACTAGGAGGAGTTAAAAGCTCTGCCCGCAATGACATATCAAGCGCTTCATCTTCTAAAACAAAACTATAAGCGTCAATAATGGCGGCTGGAATCTGCCAATTAGCACGCTCTGAATTATAACAATATTTTATAACTCCAAGTGCTAATCGTTCAGCGGCATCATATTTAGCAAAACCATCAGTCTCATAACGCAATAATGCTAAAAGTTCATCTTGGGCGATTTCCCGTTGCAAAATAATTGGTGCTGAAAATTCACGTAATAATGAAACGATTGGTTTTTCGGATAAGCCTTCAAAATAAAAGGTTTGTTCTTTTTCTTTTAATTCCAATACATTAGATTCAATTGGTAATTCCTTACCATTAGTATTAAATAATGCTATGCGAATTGGGATATGAAATGGTTTTTTATCCTTTTTATCAGGAGTTATCGGACAACTTTGCGTTAAAGTAAGCGTAAGTTTTTTATCATGAAAACTACTCTTAACTTCAACAACTGGCGTTCCTGCTTGACTATACCAAAGTTTAAATTGGCTAAAATCTACATTATTAGCGTCTTCCATAGCCGCCACAAAATCATCAATAGTTACCGCTTGCCCATCATGGCGTTTAAAATATAAATCCATCCCTCGACGAAACCCTGCTTTTCCGAGTAATGTCTCTTGCATACGAATAACTTCAGCCCCCTTATTATAAATAGTAGCTGTATAAAAATTATTTATTTCTTCATACGATTCAGGACGCACTGGGTGCGCCATGCTTCCTGCATCTTCAGGGAATTGGGCATTACGTAATGCTTTTACATCAAGCAAACGACAAACATCTTTAGAATTCATATCTCGTGAAAATTCTTGGTCCCGAAAAACTGTTAAACCCTCTTTTAGACTTAATTGAAACCAATCTCTACAAGTGACCCGATTACCAGTCCAATTATGAAAATACTCATGCCCTACAACTCCTTCTATATCAGCATAATCTTGATCAGTTGCTGTATCTTTTCGCGCTAAAATATATTTAGAATTAAAAATATTTAAGCCCTTATTCTCCATCGCCCCCATATTAAAATCGCTAACTGCGACTATCATGAAAATATCAAGATCGTACTCAAGACCAAATACTTCCTCATCCCAGCGCATTGATTTTTTTAGCGATGTCATCGCATGTGCACATTTATCTTCATTACCTGGCTCCACATAAATATGTAAATCCACCTTTCTGCCTGAAGAAGTAATAAATTCATCACTAATAGATTTCAAGTTGCCAGCAACTAAGGCAAAAAGATAAGATGGTTTTTTAAATGGATCTTGCCATAACACCCAATGTCTACCATTAGTAGTATCACCAAAATCAACTAAATTACCATTGGATAATAATTTTGGATAAAGCGCTTTATCGGCTGTTATTTTTGTAGAGTAAATAGATAAAACATCAGGCCTATCTAAGAAATATGTAATCGCTCTAAAACCATGCGCTTCGCATTGCGTGCAAAATATATTAGATGAGCGATAAAGACCTGAGAGTTTGGTATTTTTTTCGGGGTGAATCAGGGTTACGATGGTTAATGTGAATTTATCTGGACAGTTCAGAATAACTAAATCACTAGATTCTAAACGATAATCATCTTTTGCTAGAGGTTTATTATCTAGCTCAATACTTACAAGCTCCAAATCATCGCCATATAAATATAAATCGCCTTTATGTAGACGAGATAATTGCATGTGGTTCCGCACGAGTGCGTGATCTTCAAATAGATCGAATTCTAGATCAACTTTATCCACTGCAAAAAGTGGCGCTTCGTAATTTTTTAAATAAACTGTAGTATCAGACATAATCAACCTTCCATAACATCACCATAAAACGATTTTCAACTATATTCATGGTTAAAATCAATCAACTAATGAATATATATGAAAGATTTTTGAAATTAATTAAAATCTAGCTTTTTTTAATTGACCCTTTGTCTTTTCAAGTTTATCTTCTGCATGCTCTTTCAAAACTTCACCCATATGAAAAAATTGTCCTTGCCGTTTTTGACCAGCACTAGATATTTCTTCAACACCATCAGATGCAAAAGCAGGTAATTTACTAATTTTTGGTTTAAGATCTATCCCCAGAGCTGTTGCTCGTAAAACAAGACGCTCACCTACAAAAGCACGATAAAAATTGTTGCTTTTTGCTAATTGAAGCACAGTCTTATTTGCAAGCAATGCATCTATTATATCTTCATTAAGTGATAAGGCAGCAAGACACAATAGATCTTTTTTTGGATCATCATGGCAAATAGCGATATAATTAACCTGCAAAATAAGATTTCTAAAAATATCAAAATTTTGACTTTTTATCGCCAAAGATAATAATTCATCCTGCCGCGCTATTAACTCTTTTCTAACTCCTTTGAATTCAAGCAATCGATTAATAATGTCGAGTCTGCCAAATCGTAATGCATTAGCTAATAAGCCATCTGTATTTTTAATCATAATTTCTCTAGCTTCTTTAAACTCAAGAATTCTATTAAGAATATCTAGAGAAGAAGTTGAAATAGCAACCCCTAGAAGATCTTTACCATGTAGAGGTATCAAGCTCCCAATATCAACAAATTCATTAAATCTATTGAATACTGCAAGAGAATTACCTCTTACAGCAGAAAATAATAACTTCTCCTTATCCATATAAATAGATAATTGCACATTCGTAAATTCAAGAAATCGATTTACTATATCCAGATAACCACCTTCCAATGCACGGGATAATAGGTCATTTCCAAAAGAATGTGGCTTTACGTTTTGTTCTTCCAATTTTAAAATTTTATTAACAACTGCCAAATGGCCGGTATCAATTGCTAAACGCAATAGCTTATGGTTATAAGGTATTTCTTTTATAGCCAAATAGTATGATGGAGCCAAATAATCAATCACTTCTAATTGATTATTAACTATAGCCTCAGACATTAGATCACCATAAAAATAAGCGGTCTGACTAACGATTGATTCTGCGATTGGTCGAGCATCAACTCGATACTCAGGTTCTGGACCTTTCCAATTAAGTAGAAGAAGTTTAAGATGCTGTAACTTTCCCATTGCAGCACTAATTTCATAAACAGAAATTTTAGATCTAGTTACATACAGTCTCAATCCGTAAGGATAATATGGAAATGATTGCGAGACTTTAAGTAACTCGTATGCTGCAGAAATATCAACTGGCGTTTCTGCTTGTAAAAAAGCATCCAAAGCGGGGTGTTTTTCCAACTGAAGGGCTTCAATATTTAAAGTCATCTGCTTCTACTCCAAAATTAAATTGGTTTTTAATAACCATAGATTATATAAATTACATAATTAGATAATTTGTAACATTACAACGCTTAATACTCGCAGATTAATGCGGAGATTAATACTGAGGAACTACTATATATGCGCCAAGCCTCCTTTTTTGTAAGATTTTCTGGTATAATGTTAAAAAATTTAATTCATTTGGATTTTTTTTAAACTAAGCGTTCAAGATAAATGGGGATTTATGGCTATTAAAATTATTGTATCGATTATATTAGTTTTAAGCATTTTTTGTGCGGCAGTTATGATTTACAAGCTTAGACGCCAAAAACCTGTGGCTGTGTCTAAACTTGAATATTGTAAGCTCATGATTAGCGGTATAATTGCTTTTGTGGCCGATACTATAGGTGTTGGTAGCTTTGCTGTGAACGTTGCAATGGCTAAGTTATTAGGTACTTTTGGTGATGAAGAGCTACCTGCGGTTAATAATGGTGCGCAACTTATTCCTGGAACTTTTGAATCTTTATTTTTTATGCAATTTGTAGAAGTTGATTTAACTACACTTATCACTTTAGTTTTAGGAACCTGTATTGGTGGTTTATTTGGTGGAGCGGTAGTTAGCCGGCTAAAAAAACAAGCGATTAGGCTCTCGATGCTTTCTTGTTTTCTCTTAATTATTACTTTATTAATCAGCCGTAAATTTGAATTACTCCCGACAGGTGGAGATGTGGTAGCGCTTCATTCTTGGAAACTTATTCTAGGCTTTATTGGCATGGTAATTTGTGGTGCACTTACATCGGTAGGGATCGGTTTATTTGCGATGGTGCAAGGGGTTTTATTTTTACTTAATGTTTCACCATTGGTGGCTTTCCCAATAATGATGACCGCGGGTGCTATGCAACAGCCATTGACTACTTTAGTTTTTCTGCAACAAAATAAAATTCCTTTGAAGAAAACTTTAATTTTAAGTTTATCTGGTTGTATCGGGGTCGCTATTACCTTGCCTTTATTTGCGCACGTAACAGTATCTTGGTTACATACATTATTATTATGTATTTTAATTTATAATTTCATAGCAATAGGTCGCACTTATCTTCGTGATAGACGAAATCTTGTTATTAGTTCGCAAAATGAGACGCTAGAGGTATATAATTAGTCTTATTTTTGCAATTATCTAAAAAGAGTTTCTAATGGAAGAACCAAAATCTAAATCACAAAAAAAACGTGACGCTGATGCTTTACAAAAAATTGGGGTCGAGCTTGTTGAATTAAGCTTAGAAAAATTATCAACTTTGCCTCTGCCTGATAATTTAAGAAAAGCTATAGTTGAGGCAAAAGCTATAAAAAGCCACGGGGCTCTAAGACGCCAGGCGCAACTAATTGGTAAATTAATGCGCAATAGCGAAAGCGAAGAAATTCTTGCAAGTTATGAGGCATTACGAGCTGATGAATCTGCTACAACCGCTATATTTCACGATATTGAAATTTGGCGAACTCGGTTAATGACCGAAGGCAATGAGGCATTAACCGAGTTTATTGATACTTATAGACCTAGTGATGTACAACAATTGCGTCAACTTATTAAAAAAGCCATTGAGGACCAAGCTAAAGAACAAAATACTGGTGCTCATCGTGCGTTATTTCGCTCACTAAGGTCTATTGTAAAATGATTTTTTCGATATTTGTAAGTTGTCCTCGGGGCTTGGAGTATCTTTTAGAAGAAGAACTTAAAGAACTTGGATTAAAGGTTAATCGCGTTAATCCGCAAGGGGTTTATGGCGAAGCTAATTTAGCTCTTATTTACCATCTTTGTATCTGGTCACGTATTGCCAATCGCATTCAGGTTATTTTATTTAATGGTGTTGCCCATAATAAAGATACTATTTATAAATTATGTCGTGAATATCCCTGGCAGACCGTCTTTTCTACTGATAAAACTTTTGCGATAGAATTTCATGGTAGCTCTGATGAAATCAGAAATACCATGTTTGGGGCGCAAGTAATAAAAGATGCTATTGTTGATCATTGCCGTGAAATTTGTGGCGAACGTCCAGTTATCGCAAAAGATAAACCCGATATTAAAATTCATGCCTATCTTAAAAATGACTCGCTTACGGTTAGCTTTGATTTAACTGGTTATAGTATGCATCAGCGAGGCTATCGAATTGAAACAGGCCTTGCTCCTTTGAAAGAAAATGTCGCGGCAGCTATGTTAATACGCGCAAAATGGCCAAAATTAGCGGCTGAAGGCTATGCGTTACATGATCCATTTTGTGGCTCAGGTACTATTGTTATTGAGGCGGCTATGATGGCCGCCTTTGTAGCTCCTGGCTTAATTCGGAATGACCAATCTTTGCAGCATTGGGTACCACATCAAAAATCACTATGGGATAAGGTAAGGGCTGAAGCCTTAAAAGAAGTAAAGCCATTGTCAATTAAGTTATATGGCACAGATAATAATCCCACACTTATTGCCAAGGCTACTGCAAATGCAGAGCGAGCCGGAGTATCAAAACTGGTTAATTTTCAGCTCCTGCCGCTTTCGCATTGTACAACTCACGCCCCCAAAGGATTATTAATTTGTAATCCACCTTATGGTGAAAGGATGGGTGAGGAGAATGAGTTAATTCCTTTGTATCAAGAGTTAGGTCAAGTCATGCATGCTAATTACCAAGGATGGGAAGCCGCAATTCTTACTAGTAGTCAAATGCTGGCTAAAGCAATTGGACTTAGGTCAAATAAGCAACATATTATTTTTAATGGTCCATTAGAATGTAAGTTATATTCTTTTATTATTGATGCGACCAATCAGCTGAAAGGCTCTAATAATAGCCCCTTATCACCTGGGGCTGAAATGCTTAAAAATCGCTTACAGAAAAATTTTGATCATTTAAATAAATGGGCGAAGCGTCAAAATATCAGCTGCTATCGTTTATATGATGCAGATTTACCAGAATATGCTTATGCTATTGATGTTTATAATGATCATGCGGTCTTACAAGAATATAAAGCACCGGCATCAATTTCACCTCATAAAGCTGAACAAAGAAGTCTAGAAGTGCATCAAGTGGTTCCTCTTATTTTAGGCTTTCCACCAAAAAATTTAGTTATTAAGCAACGCAAACCACAAAAGGGATTAGAGCAATATGAAAAATTAAATCAAACTCATAATGCTATGGTGGTTTGTGAGGGAGATGCTAAATTAAAAGTTAATTTATATGATTATTTAGATACAGGCTTATTTTTAGATCATCGTTTATTACGACTTAAATTTGCAAAACTTCATAAAGATACGCAATTTCTTAATTGCTTTTGCTATACAGCTTCAGCTTCTGTTCATGCAGCTTTAGGTGGGGCGTTTACTACTAATGTTGATTTATCTAATACTTATTTAAAATGGGCAGAAGAGAATTTTAGGCTTAATAAAATTGATGTGGCTAAACATAAATTTATTCAAGAAGATTGTTTGACGTATTTAAAAAGAACGCGCGAGCGATTTGATGTTATTTTTTTAGATCCTCCAAGTTTTTCTAATTCAAAGCGCATGACTGAAACTTTGGATATTCAAAGGGATCATGAATCACTGATTAAAGCTGCCGTACATTTGTTATACCCAGGTGGAAAATTATATTTTTCTACTAATTCAAGACATTTTAAATTATCACCAAAGATATTAGAGGAATACTCGGTAAAAGATATTACTGGTGAAACGATAGATCTTGATTTTAAGAGAAATCATCGGATACATCAGTGTTTTATTATTATGGCGCGGTGATCATAGAAAATTAAATGTAGGTTGGGCCTAGTACCACCAACCTACTTATAAAATTTTGTTTTTATACGTTTGCAACGTAGCGTAAACCGAATTGCACACCCATATATGTTACTGTGGAAGAGCCTCGACTTAAGAAATTGATACCAGTTGAAGTAGTATTAGTATTACTTCCTGTTGCGACCGATGAAGGAAGTAAATTTTTACTTCCACCAATATAATTATAAATGGCATAATTTAAGTCATAACTTAAACCACTTATTCCTATATGCTCAAATATTTCCCCAACAACTCCAAGTTTAGCCTCTAGTGCTGGAACAGCAGTTGTTGTGCTTAATGATGTCGTTACATTTTTTAGCAGATTACCTTGATTATTCCAAGAAGTTCCCTGACTCCCAATTAATATACTTGTGGCACCTTTTGCATATATCTTTGCCAAAGGAATATAACTCGGGAAAAAATGTGGCTCATAAAATAAATCAACACCAATCCTAGGCCCAAACCCATTAATTGATGACGTTTGATTAGTATATAAACTGCCATCTTGATATTGGTTGGATGTATTTTTAATTAAGCGCGCATATGCTACACCACCATATAATCTAGCACTACTTTCATTATCAAAATTAAAAGTTTGCCCTAATACGGCATTTACTGCATCTAGTTGCTGGGAAAAATTAAACGAAGCTGGCGTATCATATTGATTAGTAAAAGTTCCATCAAAAGAGTTAACTATTTCTGTAGTTGATGATGTATTGTGCATACGTAACCAATCAAGAGTTAAATCTTTGGAATTTTTAAAAGAATAAGCGCCCTGAAGAAAAAAACCCCAACCCCAACCCCAACCTGGACTGATACTAGGGGCATTAAGATACTGAGGGGTAGTACCGGGGTTGAAATATTGTTTAGAAATAAAAGAACTTTGTAAATCAGGATAACTCGGTTGTAAATAAACTGCCTGGGCCTCAAAAGACCAAGCTGATTTTTCACATGGTGTTGTCATATTGCCAGCAATACAAGCAGCACCCATGTCGCCAGCTGTGGCTATATTACAGCCTAAAGATAGTGCTGCGATGATTAATTTAGATTTTTTACTCATTTTTATACACATCCAGATTGTAAAATAATTCAGAAAAATGAATTAAGCGATTAGTAAGCTGGCCTAATTAAATATCTAGTGCAAATTAATAATGTAGCTTGGGTCTTAGGCCAACCTAAAAATACTCTAGATACTTAAAGATAACCGTTTGTTTATAGAAAATAGCTCTCAAAGATTAATGGAATTGAATTAACATTTCAATCATTTATTCCTGAATACTTTGACCATCTCACCTCCAGCAAAAGGAATAGCGCACCTGAAAATTGTAGAATTTCAAGACCTTATAGGATAACATCATTGCTAGTTTATCATTAACTTTTGAATTTTTTTGAGCTCAAAAAAAGCCCGGAGATAATCGATTGATAAATAAAATCCTCATTGGAAATAATGCATGATTGCCGGCCAGAGCTCAACTGCCACTAAATATTTGTGCATGATCTTGTACTTCCTGCTCATTATATTTTTTGTGTATAAGTTAATAAAAAAACCAGAATCAAGTCACAAATTTATTACTAGTGAGCGCTGCTTAGGATCCAATGCTGCAGTAAATAATACTTTTTATTCTCAGTTCTTGGAGGATTATATTTTAGCTATTATTTTTAAAGATATTAAAAAAGGTACCTACATTGACGTTGGTGCCAATAATCCTAACAATGATTCGGTAACCAATTATTTCTATTTGAAAGGTTGGCGAGGTATTAACATAGAACCTATTGATTATTGGTATAAGGAGCTTGTCAAATTTCGTCCAAATGATATTAATCTTAACATTGGAATATCAGATAGATCTGAAAATCTAATTCTATCGGTTATATCTACAAAGAATAATAAACTAGTAGATGTATTATCTACATTCGACCCCACTGTTTTAAAAACAGCATTGCATGATGGATATTCTTATACGTCACGCTCAGTTCCTGTGAAGCCTCTAAATGATGTCTTGCAAGACTATCATATGAAAGATATCAATTTTATTAGTATAGATGTGGAGGGTATGGAAGCGAAAGTATTACATGGTATTGATTTGAAAAAACATAGACCGTGGGTCTTTATTATAGAAGCGGTAGAACCAAGAACAATTACGCGGTCTGATGGTAAATGGAAAAACATATTAACTGATAATAATTATATTTACGTAATGTTTGATGGCATTAATGTTTACTATGTTGCAAAAGAGCACTACAAGCAATTACATAATAATTTTAAAAAAGCATACTCCTGCGCATTAGATGTTAATAAAAAATACCATGTCATAAACAACAAATTGGACTATGCTCATTCCACTTGAATACCTCAGAACTAAATTCGGGATAACGTTACTGCGTTTTTCGTAAGTCATGATCTAAATAAACCTATTATTTAAGAGGGCTGTCGCTCATATATTTCATACGGTCCGATGCTGGTCGAATAAGCGTAATGAGACCATGCTTCTTTAAATTTTTTATTATGCGAATATTTTTTAGGATAATCGATACGATGATTTAAATAATTTTCGGATGAGGGAATATCAATAATTACAAATCGTGGTTTTTTATCGTCTAGATCATGGCTAAGAATATTGAGTATATATGGTAGCATTTCCCTCTGATAAGCTATGGAATGATTTTTAAGTGGGGCGCGATTGTATTCCCATCCACAAAATGGAAAGCTCCCAACGTAGCTTGCTGTTGAATAAAATTTCAAATTATACAATTGATGGGTCATACTGAAAAAATCATATGAATTATTCGGCCCATGTTGATTTAAAAAAGTGATTAATTTTTTCAAAGGACTATCTGAGTGAGCATATGTAATTGAGCGGCTTGTTAAAGTGACTCCATTTAAGATCGGCATAGAAAAAACCATCAATGCTAATATACCAATCAATGCCATCTCTAATATTGATGTAGAAGACTTAGTGGTTTTATGCAGCAACTCGCCAAAAATCAATACGAAATATAAGCATGCAATAGATAATGCCGGAATGATGTGATAATACCAATCCACTCGCGGAATTAAAAACGTAATAAGATAACCCAAAAGTGTTAGGGAGAAAATTATTTTGATCCCTTTATACGGATCACATGGCTTAACAAAACAAGAAGAGACCATTGCAACACAAGACAACAAAAATAAGGGTGAGCTAAGAACAACTCCCCAAGGTTGAACAATGCCTTTGTAATAAGGCATCCATAAAGGCAAAACAATTTGCCAATAGTCAGGAAAAAATAAAATGACAGCAAGGCCATAAAATAAAAGAATCAATGCAGCAATTATTGATTCAACTCTAAACCAGCCGAAGATGCTTTTTTTCCTATAAATAAAAAATAACTCGATTAATAAAAGTGCCGTTAAAAAAAAAGGCTTAATGGAAAAACCAATGCCGGCCATTATACCTATTAAAACAGCAAAGGATGTTTTGACGTTACCACCATCCAAACGATAAGCCGCTAGCAAAAGGTAGGGAATGGTTAAGATAAGAAGAAAATGCTCTCGTTGTCCAAATTGTTCTGCTGGCAAAAATAGTAAAATAAAAGCCAATGCGTAAGACATTAAGTAATTGAGCATGCTAACTTGCTTAAATAGTTTCGTAAAAAGAAAATGGGAGCAAACGATACAATCTAAGATTAAAGCTATCAAATACAAACGCAAGCAGTAGATTATTTTTATACCCGTGAGCTTTGCCAAGATAACCGGTGGAATATGTAAATAAAATATAATAGGCGGGTTTGGTTCAAAGATATCATGAGCATAAGTTTGACCTTCAAGCATTAATGCTGCTGTATGTGATAGTATAGAAACGTCTTTATAAAGAAAGAGATTTATTTGAAGACAATAAGCTATTAAACATAATGCAAGTAGTGGCAGCCACCAATAGACAATCTCTTGTTTTTTTTTCATAATGAAAGACTCCATTCTTCGTAAGGAATACAATGCTGCTGGAGCAACCACTTAAATCAGCCGAATCACAGCGCTACCTTGCCTTACCTCGTCATCGACGTAAAATCATCTTAAACCTATTAAAATCAATAACATTCGCAGATTGCCTAGATGTGGGCTCAGCGCAACCTGATTTACTGGATGACATAAAACAAAACTTTAACATAAATGCCTACGGTTGCGATATTTCTAAGGAGATAGTTCATAATAATAAAATAAAAATGCCCAACGCGGCATTTAGGATACTTGATATTGAACATGAAACTTGGCCGAACAAAACTTTTGATGTGGTTATTTGTTCTGAAGTTATAGAGCATATTATTAATTGGCAAGCTGCCATCACGCATCTTACTTTGATGTCAAAGCGGTATTTGCTTATTACGGTTCCAAGTGGGAAAATTCGAAAAACAGATAGGATGGTTGGACATTATCGACACTACCATGGCGAGGAATTAATTGCCTGCCTCAATAACCATGGTTTTAAATGCATCAGGTTAAGAAAGCATGGTTTCCCAGTTCATTCTCTTTATAAAATATTTATTAATATCTTACATCCCGAAGCGCTTTATAACGTTTTTCATGGTAAAAAATATACTACCGTAACAAAGGGATTCGCTCATTTAGTTTATTTACTGTTTTTTATGGATTATTGTTTTTCATCAGGCAATCAACTTTATATTTTAGCTGAACGCTCATAATTTTAGTGGCGCGGCCTAATTACTTTTCTTTTCCATGAATCTCTTCTTTAAGGGCGTTCATTTTACCTAGCATAAATATTAACTCTGCTGTAATTAATAAAGGAGATAACAAAAGTCGCCATAAATTATCTATATAATTTGGTTGTTTTTTTTCAAGGATATATTCAATCGATTGCAGAACCACGCCGCTTATAAAAATAATTAAAAACATCCATAATGCACTGGCGGTAGGGCCATTATGACTAAAAATATCGGCTATCCAAAGTAATAAAATCATAATCGGAGTAAGTACTAAAGATAAGCGCCATTGTAGACGATAGTAGTAAATTAATAAGGCAAGAGTTGCAATATTAGCCAAGCTTAAATCTAAGACGCCGATAATTGTTATATGAACAAAACCTAATAAAATCATTAAAGATAAGACTATCATCGGTACCCCAGCCATATGTGCATACTGGGTGGTTTCGGACTTATGAAATGTTGCATAAAATCTAGCTTGTTCAACAAATGGAATCATCGCTTAACATCCTATGTTAGATTACACACATTTAACATAGCATAAATATTTTTATTTTGGTAATAAATATTTGTCTGATTATTATATACAAATTTCTGATGGGCACACTGAGTTTTGACCACCCTACTATATAATAAAAATTAGTGGTAAAGTTATTTTAGATGGTAGCATTACACTCATTGGCGAGGACTTTCGCATGGACTTGTTTCGTAAAAAAGAAATTAATGCAGTGATTGAGAGGGATAAAGAGTTTAATCAATGTTTAACTGCTTTTGATCTTACCTTTATGGGTATTGGTGCCATCATTGGCGCGGGGATTTTTGTACTTTCAGGTGTGGTTGCTGCAACTACCACAGGGCCTGCTATTATTCTATCTTATATTCTTGCCGGGTTTGCTTGTGCATTCTCCGCACTTTCTTATTCTGAGTTAGCAGCTATGATTGGCGGTTGTGGGAGTGCTTATGGTTATGCTTATGCAGGTTTTGGTGAGATTATTGCCTGGATTGTTGGTTGGGATTTATTACTAGAATACATGCTTGCAGTTTCTGCGGTTTCCGTAGGTTGGGGTAGTTATTTTAATGACATATTATTATCTTTAAAAATTCATTTTCCTATAGCGTTATTACATGGCCCAAGTTCGGGCGGAATTTTAAATATTATTCCTGTTTTTATTGTCACCATTTTATCTACTTTATTAATTTTAGGCATCAAATCTAGCGTTAGATTTAATAATCTTATTGTGCTTATTAAACTTGCAATTATTGGTCTATTTATTGTTATCGCCGTTGGTGAATTTGATACTAAAAATTGGGTGCCATTTTTACCATTTGGTTGGATGGGCGTAATTAAGGGCGCTTCATTAATTTTCTTCGCCTATGTTGGTGTTGATGCGGTCTCGACAGCTGCAGAAGAAGCAAAAAATCCACAACGAGATATTCCTATTGGCCTGATTTCTGCTCTAATAATTTGTACGATTCTTTATATAGTGGTATCTGGATTATTAACTGGCATTATTCCCTATCCACAATTAGATGTTGCGTCGCCTATTAGTAATTCTTTACTAAAACTAGGCTATAAAATGGCGGCTAGTGTAATTGGAATTGGGGCCATTGCAGGTATTACTTCAGTTATGTTAGTGCTATTTTACGGTTTAAGTCGAATATTTTATGCAATGGCACGTGATGGCTTATTACCAAGATATTTTGCAGTTACTAATCAAAAGACAAAAACTCCTGCAAGAATTATTGTTATTTGCGGGATCTTAATTGCCACAACTGCTGCATTAATTCCACTAGAAGGGCTTGCCGAACTAGTTAATATCGGCACGCTTTTTGCTTTTATTATTGTTTGTACCGGCGTAATTGTCTTACGTCATAAAAAGCCTGAATTAGTCCGCCCATTTAAAACGCCATTTATGCCCTATATTCCGATTATGGGAATTATTTCCTGTTTATATTTAATTTTAAATTTACCGTGGATAACTTTATTGCGGTTTGTCATATGGATGTTTATTGGCGGGATTATTTATTTTAAATTTAGTCGTTATAATAGCGTGCTTAGTAAAATCTAAACTTTTTATGAATTAATTAACAAAGTAATTATTCCTGAGACCAATCCTGCTGCGGGAATGGTTAATATCCATGATATTAGTATTCTTGAGATCATAGGCCAGGCAGTTCCTTTTAGGCCTTTGATAAGGCCAGTACCAGATATTGCACCTGTTACCGTTTGAGTTGTTGATACAGGAACACCGAACTCAGTAGCCGCAAGGATAATTGCCGCCGCTGAACTTTCAGCAGCACAACCACGCAATCTATTTAATTTTGTAATTTTTGAACCCATAGTATTAACAATCCGCCAACCACCAGCCAAAGTTCCTAAACTAATAACTACTTGGCATGAAATAACTACCCAGAAAGGAATATAAAATGGCCCTTCTAGGACATTTGTAGAAAATAAAAGGATAGCAATAATACCCATAGTTTTTTGTGCGTCATTACCGCCATGAGTTAAGCTAAGCAGAGCTGATGATCCTAATTGAAACCATTTAAATATCCGATTTACTGCTTTTTCACTTTGATTGCTAAATAACTTAGTTAAGTAATAAGTAGATAATATACCAACTAATAAGCCTACAACTGGTGACACAAATATTCCAATTGCAACTTTAATAAAACCTGCATATTTAAGTGTCACCATTCCACCATGAGTAATAGCAGCTCCAGCTAAACCACCAATTAGCGCATGAGTTGAGCTTGAAGGTATTCCAAAATACCAAGTTAATAAATTCCAAAAAATCGCCCCGATTAGGGCTGCGAAGATAATATGAATATTGATAACACTAGAGTCAATAAGATCATAACCTATTGTTTTTGCTACCATTAAATGAAAAAACAAAAAGGCAATAAGGTTAAAAAAAGCCGCCCACATAACAGCCTGACGTGGTGTTAAGACGCCTGTAGTTACAATAGTGGCAATGGAATTCGCAGCGTCATGAAATCCATTTATAAAATCAAAAAGAAAAGCTATCAAAATAACAATAAGAATATATGGGGTTAGCGCATCCATTGCCACTCCTTAAAAGAAAAGGTTGACCTATATATAATAACTACTTTTGGTTAAAAATTTTGAGACACAACTCATTAATTGTGACACAAAAAAAGGTAACTTATTAGCCCCAGCAATATTCGCTATATTTGCATGATGCTCTTCATCTTCATGCATTTTTGTAATAATAGCCTTGGTTTTCAAATCATTCTTTGGTAGCTTTTGTAAATGTTCTTTTAAATGGCTTGTAACTTGACGCTCAGTTTCCACAACAAAGCCAAGGCTCCATTTATCCCCTGCAATGCCTGCAAGAGCACCTATTAATAATGAGCCACCATACCATAGTGGGTTTAATATACTTGGTTTACTATCAAGCTCGCGTAAGCGCTCTTCGCACCATGCCAAATGCTCGACCTCTTCATTCGCAGCATCTGTCATTTGTTCTTTGATATTAGTTAATTTTGCCGTTAATGCCTGCCCTTGATATAGAGCTTGAGCCGCAACTTCGCCAGAATGATTTACTCGCATTAATCCACTTACATGCTTTTTTTCTGCTTCACTAAGTTTTGGTTCTTTTTCAGCATCACCAGGATAAGGTCTAAGACTTTTACGATTAGTAGGCACTGCAAGAGTCCGTAATGCCGTATCCAATTCACATAGGAATTTATCAACTAAGTTTAGATGGCGCATTTTTAAAATATCAATTTTATAAGAGATTAAACTATATTTTAGCGCGTATTATAATAAGTTTATAGCGTTAATTATCAAATTGATTCAATAACAACAATTTGTTCTTGCTGCCCTAATCCTTCTATTGATAATTTAACCTTATCTCCCGGTTTTAAAAATTTATCCTCGCCCCATGCTTTGGCGTTCCCTGGAGCTGAGCCCATTGAAATTATATCGCCAGGATATAAAGTAAAATATTGACTTACATAACTTACAACTTCTTCGTCATTATGAATATAATCGCAAGTATTAAAATCTTGGCGTAATTCATTATTTACCCAAAGTTTAACTTTTAAATCAGATGCGTTTTTAATTTCATCTTTTGTTACTAAATAAGGACCTATTGGTGCTGCATTATCAAAACCTTTGCCTTTAGTATATTGTTTATCTGCAGTTTCAAGTTGTAAATAACGATCAGATAGATCATTTACACAGGTAAACCCAAGTATATGATCTTTAGCATGTTCTTTAAGAATATATTTACCTTTTTTGCCAATAACGATACCAAGCTCTGCTTCCCAATCTAATTTTTTGGTGAGTCGAGAATATAGAATTGGATCATTTGGTCCACAAATAGATGATGAAGGCTTTAGAAAAACCATCATTTCATTCTCTGGCAATAAAGACATGCCCAATTGTTGCGTATGCAACTTTGAGTTATAGCCAATACAAATTATTTTACCAGGTGACCCAATACATGATCCTATACGCACTGGATTTTCAATTAAGGTTAATTTTTTAATATCTAGGTTTTTTAAATGCAGGCTAATATCTAAATTAATGAAATGTTGGGGGCTAAAATCGGTGATAAAGTTAGAAATATCATATAATTGTCCATTATCATCAATTATCCCGGGCTTTTCAAAACCAAGATTTCCATATCTTATTAATTTCATATTATTCCGTTAATTTTAAGGAGTTATATTTAGACCATAAATTTATTATAGTTCGATATTCTACTTTTGAAATAAAATCGTAAGAATATTTAATATATTAGATTGTGCTTCTTTTTCTAGAACACCTAATTTTTGAACAATACGAGAATGGTCAATTGCTCTTAACTGATCAAGTGCTATCTGCCCTTTTTTATCTTTAAATAATGTCATCACTATATATACATAAATTCAAGTTTGTTTAACATAATTGGTTTGATCTTATTCTTCATAATCCTGGTATAATATGGCCAATTATTTATTCTTAAGGTTAAATTCATGATCGCTTTAAATCAACTTTCGATGGCATATGGCCAGAAACTATTATTTATGGATGTGAGCTTAACCTTAAATGAAGGTAACTGTTACGCATTAGTTGGCGCGAATGGTTGTGGTAAATCAACCTTTTTTAAATTATTTACTGGTGAAGAAGAGCCTACTTCTGGCGAGATTACAATCCCTAAAGATTCAACTATTGGTTGGTTAAAGCAAGATCAATTTCGTTATGAAAACACACCAATTATTGAAATTGTTTTAGAAGGGAAAGCAGCTTTATGGGAAGCACTAAAAGAACGAGATGCATTATTAGCACAAGAAGATTGGGATGATGCTAGTGGTTATCGCCTAGGAGAGTTGGAAGAAGTAATTGCCCATTATAATGGCTATACTGCAAGAGCTGATGCTGAAGCAATATTGCTTGGTTTAGGAATAATGGCAAGTTACTTTGAAAAACCATTAAAGGCGTTGTCAGGCGGATATAAATTACGGGTATTATTAGCACAAACCTTATTTATGGGCCCTTCTATATTATTATTAGATGAGCCAACAAACCATTTGGATATTTTATCGATATCTTGGCTTGAGAAATTTCTAAAATCTACTTATCAAGGATTAGTAATTTTTATTTCTCATGACTTAGATTTTATTGATAATTTAGCTGACTATATCCTCGATGTAGACTATGGTGAAATAAGACAATATCGTCCTAAATATCAAAAGTTTTTAGATGATAAGCAGCTAATGGTTGAGCAAAAGCTTGTAGAAAAGAAGAGCTTGGAAGCCAAAATTGCCGATATGCAAAAATTTGTTGATAGATTTAAAGCTAAAGCTTCAAAGGCTGCCCAAGCGCGCTCAAGAATGAAAATGATTGAAAAAATTGAGCTTCCTGATCTTAAGAACTCATCGCGCATCGCTCCTAATTTTCAATTTGTTCCTAAAAGAAATTCAGGTAAGCAAGTTGTTAAACTAACTAATATTTCTAAATCTTTTAAAGATAAACAATTATTTAAAAATTTTAATTTTGAAGCCTTGCGTGGCGAAAAAATAGCAATTATGGGTGTTAATGGGATTGGTAAATCTACTTTAATAAAAATATTAACCTCTAATGTTATCCCTGATGAAGGCAAGATTGAATGGGGACATGAGGTACAAACAAGTTATTTTTCTCAAGATCATCACGAATTATTAAATCATCATGCAA
>Ga0247839_1004047_pt1 | contig 19304 bp, 17 predicted proteins | sample LaCruzMarch2015__6_FD_192405 | JGI IMG/M metagenome (GOLD analysis project Ga0247839, IMG submission 192405) | Freshwater microbial communities from meromictic Lake La Cruz, Castile-La Mancha, Spain - LaCruzMarch2015_16m | ecosystem: Environmental > Aquatic > Freshwater > Lake | place: Spain... | reverse complement strand
GCGACCGCCATATTCTGCTCGACGTGCATCGGGTCGAGACCTACTCCGGACTCCCCGTCGGCATGGAAGGCCAGCCCCTGGCCTGGCTGGCACCGGAAGCCATGGACCCCGCGCGCTTCCCGGCCGCCGACCGGCCGATCATCAGCGCCCTGCGCCTGCCCTCGCTCCTGCTGATCACCGGGGCGGACCCGCGGGACCCGGCGAATCTCCTGGCACGACTGCGACGCGCCATCCAGGACGGCATCCGCCTGATTCAACTGCGCGCCCATGCACTGGATGACCGGGCCTACCGTGAACTCGCCGCCCAAGCCTATCCGCTCTGTGCCGTGGCGGGCGCGCGGCTCATCCTGAATCGCGACCCGGCGGCCGTCGCGTCCTGTCCGCGTCACGGGCTGCATCTGCGCGCCCAGACCCTGGCCGCCCTGGATCAACGTCCTGGCGTCAGCGGCGAGTGGGTGAGCGCCTCCTGCCACACGGCCGCGGAACTGACACGCGCCGCCGCCTTGGGGCTGGACTATGCGCTGCTCTCCCCGGTCAACCCCACCGCGACCCATCCGGATGCGCGACCATTGGGCTGGGCACGCTTCCAGGAACTGATCGAGCCGACCCCCCTCCCCGTCTACGCCCTGGGCGGACTCGGCCCCGCGGATCTGACGACGGCGATCCGCCATGGTGCCCAAGGGATCGCCGCCATCAGCGGATTGTGGCCGGCGGCAGTCGACGGCGGCTGAGCGACCATTCTTCTCGTTCCCACGCTCCAGCGTAGGAATGCCGTCCGGCCGCTCCAGCGGCCGGTGGCCCCAAGTGACGCGGGAGCGTGGGAGCCAGATCAAATCCTCTTCTCGTTCCCACGCTCCAGCGTGGGAATGCCGTCCGGCCGCTCCAGCGGCCGGTGGCCCCACGTGACGCAGGAGCGTGGGAGCCAGATCAGATCCTTAGCGGTCTCTTACACCCAAGCGACGCAGAAAACCGATCGGCAGCGGGCTGCTCATGCCCGACTTGAATCGCTTCTCCGATTACGACAACGACAACGATCGTATTCGATGTTTAACTAAATTCCGACTCGTTCCTACCACTCTTTTCAGCATCACCACCACGCCTCAGCCGGTAAGCGAGACTCTCGCGCAACCCGTGATAGAGAAACTGCGGGCCATCGATGAGATCCCGCCGCCACACCTTGCGCGGCTCCATGGCCAAGCGCCAGAGCCACTCGAAACCCGCATCCCCCAGCCAGGACGGCACCCGTGTCACCGTTCCACTCAGGAACCCGAAGGCGGCACCGACACCGATCACCACCGGCACCCGCAGGCGCTCGCGATAAGCATCGATCCAGCGTTCCTGCCGCGGCAGACCCAGTCCAACCCATAGCAGATCGGCCCCCGACGCATTGATACGGTCCAGATCGGCGTCAACCTCCGCGGGGCTCAGGGGTCGGAACGGCGGCGATCGGACACCGACAATGCGATGACCCGGATAGTCACCGGCGAGGCGCCGACTCAGCGCGTCCAGGGTCGCCTCGGTATCGCCGTAGAAGAAGCTGGAATAGCCACGGGCATCGGCAGCCAGCAGCACCCGCCGCATCAACTCGGCGCCCGGCACCCGCTCCGGCAGGGGCTGCCCGCGCAGACGCGCCAGCCAGATAGGCGCGATGCCATCCGGACAGAACAGGTCGGCGCGGTTCAGGATGGTGCGAAAGGCAGGGTCCCGATAACCGGTCCAGATGCCGTGGAAACCGGTCACCACGACATGGTGCGGCCGTGGGGGACGTTCGGCGATCCACCCCTCAATGCGGGCGACCGCATCGTCGGTCCCCACGCGATCGATCTGCGCACCCAGGATCGTCACCTGCGCGCGCGGCCTGACCTGCGGCAGTATGGAACCGGCGCTTGCGGTGCCGCTCATCGCGCCGCCTCCGCCGCCGCGACCTGGCCCGCGATCCAGGTATAGGTCGCCGCCAACCCCTCGCGCAGGGGTCGGCTCGGTGCCCAGCCAAGCCGGGCGCGGATCAGCCGGTTGTCCGAGTTGCGCCCACGCACTCCCAATGGACCGGCAATATGCTCGATGGTCAGCGGCTTGTCTGCAATCTCCATGATCATCCGCGCGAACTGGTTGATCGAGACCATCTCGGTCGAACCGATATTCAGTGGACCGGCAAAGTCCGACGCCATGAAACGCAGGACCCCCTCCAGACATTCATCGATAGCCAGGAAGGAGCGCGTCTGTTCCCCATCGCCCCAAATCTCGATACTGCCTCCCGGCGGCGCCGCGGCAACCTTGCGGCAAAGCGCCGCGGGAGCCTTCTCACGGCCATCGTTCCAGCTTCCCTCAGGGCCGAAGACATTGTGGAAGCGCGCGACCCGCACCTGCAGCCCGTAGTTCCTGGCGTAGGCGAAGTACAGGCGCTCGCTGAAGAGCTTCTCCCAGCCGTAGTCGCTATCCGGGTCGGCCGGATAGACCGAGTCTTCGACCGTGGTCGGCGCCTCGGGATCGCACTGGTTGTGGCGCGGATAGACGCAGGCCGACGAGGAGTAGAACACCCGCTCGACCCCGGCCCGGCGGCAAGCCTCCACCACGTTGAGATTGATCAGAGCCGAGTTGTGCATGATCTCGGCATCGTGTTCGCCGGTGAAGGTGAAGCCGGCGCCCCCCATGTCGGCGGCGAGTTGATAGACCTCGACGCTGCCGGCCACCACGCGGGCTACCAAGTCGGGGTCGCGCAGGTCACCGAGAACAAATTCGTCCGCCGCGCTGGGCGCGAAGGGCGGCGACTTCAGATCCACGCCGCGAACCTGCCGGCCTTCGGCCTTGAGGCGTCGCACCAGGTGCGCGCCGATAAATCCGCCGGCACCGCAGACCAGCGCCAGATGATTGCTCATACCAGGACCTCCGGCATCCCCGCGACGGCTGGGGCGCTATCGCCGCCACCAACCAAACCCCAACGCTTGCTCATGCTCTTCCTCGCTGCAACGTCACATCGTCCAGATCCGCGCGACTGTCACGCTCCCAGTGGACCGCGCCGACCGAGGCCAGCGATGGACTGCGTCAGCCGCGCGCGTCGCCACTCCGGCCCGCGCACCCGTTCGAGGGTACCGAGATAGGCGAGCAACGGCGCATGCAGCAGCAGATCGACACTGTACAGGGCGGCGGTGTTTTCGGGGATGTTGCGAATCGTCAAATACGCCATGATACCGCCAACCTGGAGCAGGAACAGCCACTCCCCATGGTCGCGCGCATAGCCGCGCAGCACCGCTCGGGCGAACAACACCCAGCCCCACAAAAGCCCGCCGAGATAGAGTGCGGCGCCCGGATAGCCGGCGGCCAGCGCGGCGTACAGCAGTCCGTTCTGCGCATTCAGACCGATCAGGCGGCTATCCGCCTCGGGTCCGGAACCGAGCCACGGTGCCGCCTCCACCACCCGCCAGCCCAGGCGCCAGATCAGGTCGCGGCCGGTCATCGACTGCAGTTTCGACAACGCATCGCCGCGGGTCGCGAAATCGATCAGATAGCGAAGCCAGCCCTCCGGAAACAGCCCCGATAGCAGCGCCAACCCGGCCAGCAGCATCGCAGCGACTCCAACGTATCGGGTCCGACCGCCAAACAACCAGACCACCAGGCCCAGCGCGAAAGCGGCCCCGACGATGCCCTGACGGGCTTGAAACAACCAGATCGCCCCCAGCGCGGCCAGGCTAAGCGCCGCCCAGATCAAGCGTCGGAAGCCATGCCCCCCCAGCGCCATCACCAGTCCAACCACCGCGGGTATCATCGCCAGACGCGCCATACCAGTGGAGCGCGAGATCGCCCCGAACCGACCGAGATCCGTCCGGTGGACCAACCCGTGGGCAGTCATCCCAAGCTCACTCTTTACCAGCAACACATCGCGGGCGATGAATAGCATCCCGACGAATAACAGGGTTGTCAACAGCCAGATCAAGCGATTGCTCGCCATCGCCTGCGGCAGCGGAGCAACACTGCCGAAAGACCAGTCGATGGCCGCGAATACGCCGAGATAGGCGAACGCCCAGTACCAGACCGAAAAATCGGTGCCGGTCAGCAGGGCGGCCAGCAGCGCCAACAATGCATAGCCGATCCACAGCCCCTCGGCCAGGGTCGGCACCCGGTGTCGCTGCCGCAGCAGCGGCGATAACAGGGGCCAGAGGGCGAGGGGGAGCAAGGGCCCCAGCGTGCGCAGTGCATTGACCCAATCAACAAAGTCCTGTGGCGCCTCTTTCAGATGCCAAGGGCCGCCATTGATCCCTGCCCAACAGCTAAGCCAAACCAACAGCAGCCAGAACCACCGTGCGCCAAAGACGGGGGGTACCCCGTCAGCGGATCGGTGTGACCGGAACACCCGTCTCTCCTGGTATGCCGTTCGGGGTACACTGACTATCGGGGATGGCCAGAACCCGCGTATACACATATTGAAGCGCTTCGATCTTGGCCGGAAGATCGTATTGCCCGGCCCGCGCCAAGGCACCGGCGGCGAGGCGCCGACGCTCGGGTTCATCGGCCGCAAGCTGCCGCAGCGCCGCCCTGAGCGCACCAACGAAGGTCGCCGGCCGGTCGATTGGCAGACAGATCCCAGCGGCCGCCGTCACTACATCGGGGAAGCCGCAATGGTCGGGGCAAAGCACCGGCAGCCCCTGACTCATCGCCTCCAGCAACACCGTTGAGGTCAGGTCTTGCAGACTGGTGATGACAAACAGATGCGCCCGGCGCAGCCCGCTGATCGCCTCCGAGCGACGCACCTTGCCGTGCCAGGTACAGCGCGAGGCAACAAGCCCGAGCCGCGCCACCTGCCGTTGCCAGGCAGCGGTTCGTGGCCCGCTACCGTAGATGTCGAGCCGCCAGTCGAGATCCGCGGCCAATCCGGCAAGCGCCCGCAACAACAGCGGCAGGGCCTTGCGGGGGATATGGGCGCCACTCCAGGCCAGTCGCAGGGGTTCATCGGGACCGCGCAACGAGATCGCCGAGACACGGGGCGGGGACGTCACCTCGCTGACGATCGTGCTCGGGCAACCATAGCAGCGTTGCAGCGCCCCGGCGATGCCGCTGGTGGCGGCGATCAGGCCGGGACCGGCGCGGACCGCCGCCTGCCGCGGTGCCCTCAATAGCCAACGATGGAGTTGATTCATGACATTGCGCCCGCCGAAATAAAGCATACCGACGGGACCCAGCGCGCCGAACAATCGCCAAGGAGTGTCCTCCATGCCGCCGATGGGACCCCAGACGAAGGGAGGCGCGAGACGCCAGAGCCCCCCGGGGAAGCGGAACCCGACATAGGTGAGTTGATGCGTCAGATCGTAGTGCTGCCCCGCGACGAGCCGGGCCGCGATCCGCGCCGCGGACCGCAGCCAACTGCGATAGGCGTGGTTCATCAGCGGCTTCAGTAATGAGCCTTCAATCCGGCACCAGGATGGTGTTGGCCGGTAATGCCAGGGGCGGGACGGTGGATAGATGAAAGTGACATGCGATGCCCACGGGGCACTGGCAGTCCGCAGATAGGCCTCGATCGCATCACGATGAAAGCCGGCTGTGATGACGGTGACCTCGCAAAATGAGGCCATCGCCTGAACCCAATTCCAGCCTACTGCCTCCTCGGAACCCCGGGTCGGATGGCAGGCGTAGGCGCAGACCAGGATGCGCGGGCGCGGCAGCACCCAACCACTGGTCGTGCTTGGGGTCGCGGTTGGCAGAGCCATGCCCGGGCGACCTGAGGTCCAGGTCCAGCTAAGCTCATCGGCCATCGGCGTCCTGCCCTGGTCTGGCCGCGGGCACCCGATGCACCGGTTTGCTGATGAATGATAACTGCTCACCCAGGCCGCGCACATTGCCGACGAAGCGCTCCAGCATGCCGCGATCGCGATGCCGCAGGGCCGCGGCCAGCGTCATGGTGCCGCGTATCAGGAGCCCGATCAGACAGCGCGGCATGGACAAGCCATGCTTACGCACGAAGTAGAGCCGGTTGCGGACCTCGATCCGGCCAAACTCGGCGGCTCCAATCTTTCCCGCGGTGGCATACCGATGCTCGTAACGCGCGTCATTCACGACCACGAGTTCACCCACCCGGCGGGCTCGCCAACTGAGATCAAGATCCTCCAGATAGCTGTAACTAATGAAATATTCATCGAATCCGCCGATCCCACGGAACAGGTCCGCGCGCCAGACCGCGGCCCCGGTCGGCAACCAGTCGACCGACGTGTCGCAATCGACGGTGCCAATGACACTCTGCCAGCCGGACGGCGCCACGGCACCGGGACGACGCGCGTAAAGGCCGAAGCGCTCCGCCAACCAAGTGCGCTTGAGGCCGCCCCGGGCTTGGTCGGCGGCGGCATCGACCTGATTGAAACCTGCGCCCACGACACCCTCAGCCCGCGGTGAGGACCAGAAAGCGAGCATCCGCTCGAGGGCATCAGGGGCGAGCGCGATGTCATCGTCAAGGAGTGCGATCAGTTGCGCCTGGCCGTGGACCTCTTTTACGCCCCGATTGCGTTGCGCGGCGGCAGAGGGCGGCTGATGTCTGATCACCGTTACCCGGTTCGGATCTGTAAGACCCTCAAGACGAGTCACCAGGGCCTCGCCGCTCGCATCGACGACAATGACCCGCGCCGGGGGGCAGGTTTGCTCCTCCAGATCAGCGAGCAGGTCCAGCAACATGGCGCCGCGATCCTTGGTCGGGATGACTACGATGAGACTTGCAGATGGGGTCAAGGCGGCTACTCGCATGGGTTCGGCGGCGACTTCGCAAGAAACAGGATGATTGTCGCACATCCTTGATTTATCGTGCGACAGGTACGATCATTTTCTCGAAAAACTTCCTGAAGTAGTAACCGGCAATCAACACTGCGTACGTCATGACAAAAGAAAATACTGATAATATGCTATGCGAGTGCTGCGGCAACGCGACGGCCCCCGAAACTGCTTCAAAACGAGGATACGCACTAAGGAAATGTTTAAGCTGCGGTTTGTTTTTTGTTTGGCCGCAGCCGTCGCGAGAAGAGCTCGGTTTCTTGTACAGTCGATCTCAGGGCTATTTCTGTACAGCAGCTACAGATCTCGCGAAGACTTCCGGGAAATCAGCTCTGAATCTACATAAGTTATTAGCAGAGCGCAGGCTGGGTAAAGGCATGCTGCTTGATATAGGGTGTTCTACGGGAGAACTTATTTTTCACATGAAAAGATTAGGCTATACAGTAGCAGGTTGTGATGTGAGTGCCGAGGCGGTACGTATCGCGATAGATAACGGACTTGATGCCAAGGTGGGCGATATTGCGAGTTTGCAATATCAAGCAAAATCATTTGACATAATAAACATGGGGGATGTTCTTGAACATGTTTCGTCGCCTTATGATACTTTAAGGACAGCTTTTTTCTTGCTCAAGCCAGGCGGCGCTATTGTCATTGCGACACCTAACTCAAATTCCGGCTTCGCGCTTTCGACCCTGTTTCTGTCAAGAATAACCGGGTTTCCGTGGGCACACTCAGAAGCGCCCTATCACCTGTTTGAATTTGCTCCGAAATCGATTCTGGAGCTACTGGGGAAAGTGGGGTTTTCTGCTTCCGAGGTCATGACGTCCGGTAATGTCTCATTTAGGTACACAGTTGGCGCTACCGGCTATTTTGATGATCTAAAGCGGGAACTTAAATCCACCGGTCAATATAAGATACGCACTTCCGTTATTCCGCATATCGCGAAGCTGTTCGCGATTGCCGGGTTGCTCTTGCCTTTTTACTTGTTTTCCAGAATAGCTAACCAAATGAAAAATAGGGGAGAAGTAATTACAGCAATTGCTCGCAAAACATACTGATCAAGGCCGCGCCCCCAAGAAGCGCATTGCCATTCTCAGACTGCAGGAGCCTTGGTATGCCCGACGCACAGCAAGACCATTACTACAACAACGTACGCCGAGACCTGATCGCGCTGATTTCCGGCCGGGGCCTTGTGGTTCTGGAAATCGGCTCCGCAGAGGGGGCAACGCTGGCGGCGCTGAAGCAACTTGGCATTGCGCAGCATGCCACGGGGGTTGATATCCGGTCCCTCCCGGGGCAGGGTCAACATCACCGCCACATCGACGAGCTGATAATAGGAGATATCGAGCAAGTCGCCCCGACGTTACCTGAGTATCGCTATGATCTCATCATCTGCGGGGACATACTCGAACACCTCATCGACCCCTGGAGCACACTTGGTCACCTGAGCCGCTGCCTGAAGCCCGACGGTAGCATCATCGCGAGCATTCCCAATATCTGCTATATCGGCGCGTTGAAAAAAATTGTGATCAACCGTGATTTCAGGTATGAAGATCAAGGTATTTTCGACCGGACTCACTTGCGCTTTTTCTGTAAACGCAACATCATCACCCTGTTTAAGCAGGCGGGGTTCAAGATCGTGGCGATCAACTCCACGGTTGACGGACGTAATCGCAGCAAGTGGCTCTTCAATACGCTGACCTTCGGCCTCTTTTACGAGTACCTGGTGAAGCAGTTTTTCGTTACGGCTGTTCTCTCAAGGGCTTCTGATGAGTAACTTGGTCCACCAGGCCGAACGCGTCGCAACCGCGCCAGCGCCGGCCGCTACCCGGTTTGCTCCAACGGTGGTCGTCGTCGTCCCGATCTACCGCCTCATCCCCACCGACGACGAACATCTGTCGCTGTCGCAACTATTCCGTCTCCTACGCGGAACGGATATTGTATTTATTCACCCGCAGTCGCTGAACACGCGCGCCTACCAGCAATGGCCTGCGGCGCGAATGTCATTGGAAGATCGACATTTTCGTTCTTCCGCCACCTATAGCCGACTGCTGTTATCGTCTGCTTTCTACCGCCGTTACCGCGCATACGAGTTTGTGCTGATACATCAAACCGATGCTTTTCTATGCCACAACGACCTCTCCTCCTTCACGCGATCTGACATCGATTATATCGGCGCACCCTGGATGACCCCTAAACGTTGCCCACCATGGTGTCTGCGAGGTACTCGCTTCTTCACTCTACCCGGGCTGACGCGCACCTTCGTGGTTGGCAACGGGGGACTGTCGTTGCGGCGGGTGACCAAGTTTATCGAAGTCATCGAGTCCAACAGATGGTATTCGGCCGCCGCCCGGCTCAGTGCGACGCACGAGGATATTTTCTTTTCCTCCCTGCGCGGCGACGCTCAGGGGCGCCTGCGGATTCCTGACCGACACCTTGCTATCTCATTCTCTTTTGACAGGAATCCGCGTGCGTCTTATGCCGCCAATGAGTACCGGCTGCCCTTTGGTCTGCACAACCCCTGGGGATACGATCGGGAATTCTTTCTGCGCGAGATCCTGCCGCAGTGTGGCGACCTGCCCCAACTCCGGTAGCCACGATCATAAAGCACCATCACCTTCAATCGTTCCGACAGAGCCAGTCTGCGACCAGCGTGCGGATCTCCGACATGAACCGCTCGATTGAGAACATCCTTGCCCGCTGCGCCAGGTCGGTTTGCAGCGCTCGCTGCCGATCTGGATTATCCAACAACGCGACGATTTTCGCGACCGCCTCATCTTGATCCCGGTAAATCAACTCATCGCTCATAACGATCTCCGCTGGTCCTCCTTGGCTCGGCACAAAGGGAATGCATCCCGCCTTAACATACTCGGCTACCGAAATGCCAAAAGCCTCTCCGGTACACCCGTGTATCGCAAAACGATGTTGCGCCAGCAACGCCATCTTCGCTGTTCCGACCAGATAGCCATCGGCAAAACACCAGGCAGCGTTGCGCGCGATCTGATCGCGGATCGCCCGCCCGTATCCATCATCGCCCACCGCCCCGACGATATGCAGGTGAACGTCGCGACCAGCGGCCCTTACCCGTCCCAGGATGTCGATCATCCGCTCGATACGCTTCTCTTGACTGACACGCCCCGTCAGGACAAAGCCGACTTCCCGTTGCTCCCAGGCAAGCGTCGGCGCCACGTCGGCGACCGGCGGAAAAATCACGCGATTGCTGATGAGTCCCAGGCGTGAACGGAGCAGATCGGCGGTCCATGCGGAATTGGCGACCAGCCAATCTTCACCGCCCTGATAATGGCTTGTGCCGGCGATCGTACGCGCCAAGGCAAGATAGCCATCGCGCGGCGTACCACCGCGATGAAACCAGCGTCGCGCCCCCCCGGCGACTGGGTGGAATTGGCGACGCAACGTATCGTCAAAGGAAAAATCGGCGACGAAGTGGATCGCGGGCCTGCCGAAATCCATCATGTTATAACCACTGATACAGACATCGAACCGCGCCGCCACCGAGCGCAGGAAGCGCGCGAACAACGCACCACGTAGAGCATCCGTATGACCTATAGCCCATCGTCGCCATTGCGGTGAAAGCAATGCGTCGCAGTGATTCGCTTCGAGATTCGTTCCACAATGCCCGTTCAACCTCGCGAGATCGATCGGGCAACCGGTTGCGATGCTCACCTTGCAGGACGCGCGCAGTGCTTCGACACCCCACAGCACCCTGAACTCTGAGCCTCCGGAGGCCAGACAGGGGTGCGCGATCAAGACCGTCTGCATCGCATCCCCAGGATCATTCAGTACGCTCAAAGTGGTAATGGATTTCCGTACCGCGCGGCGCATGCCACGCTGACTGGAAGCCGTGCTCTCGCATGAACGCCACAATATCCCCGGCGGAGGCGCCCTGCGACCGCAGCAGATCCGGATGGACTTCGACAAACACGTCACGGAGATCCCGGATGCCGAATGACTCGGAGAAGCCCCCCAGCACAGCAAGCTCCCCCCCTTCCACATCGATTTTTATCACGTTTGGCCAAAGTCGTGTCTCCCTGACCAGATCATCCCCGCATCGGACCAGCACCTGCGTCACCCCAACCCCTGCTCCCGTTCGGTAGGTCAAACGATCTTTGCCCTCGGCGCCGTCACCGGCGGTCAGCAACCATCCCACTCCCGCCGTGTCGCCAAGCGCAGTTGCGACCACGCGGGTCTTGACACCGGCAACGCTATTCAAGGCAAGGTTACGTGCAGCGGTATCCGCGATGAGCGGATTGGGCTCGACAGCGAAAACTTCCCCGCCTCCGAGCCGATTGAGTCGCCGTGCCGCAAGCACCGAGAAGACACCGATGTTGGCACCCACGTCGTACACCACATCATTTTGCCGGAGACAGGCCAGGAAGCGCGCGACCAGATCTGGCTCGTGGTGGCCCGCCATATCGACACGGGTGAGTTCGGCCTTGGTCCTGGCCAGGAACTCCAGTTGGAAACCAAAGGCGCTCACGCGCTGCCGGCCACGCGCCAGCAGACGGCGCTCGTAGAGCGCCAGCAACGGGCGACCCAGACCAAGCCTCCGCAAACCGGTTTCCAAGCGCGAGCCGGCGAGCGTCTGACGCAAACGCTGGATCAGCTGCATCGCGGATTAACCTCCGATTCAGAACGCGGATCACAAGGCGGCGACCCGTCCGGACCAATGACTTGCTTATCATGGAACCCGACCGGTCCCCAGCACAACCACCAGAACCGTAACGACCAACAGCGAGGGCGCGGCCACCGCCCGCAACGCCGCCCGTCCCAGGTCTGCATCGGCCCGACGCAAACAATACAGAGTCCATGGCATGGTCAGACCCCAAGTACACAGCGATGTCGCAAGCGCGACGCCAGCGATCCCCAGCGGCAAGCCGGCCAGGATCGCCAGTCCCTGGATCAGCGCGCTGCCGAGCGCCCAGCGCCGATAGCGCCCGCTTTCGCCGCGACTGATAAAGGCCCAACCCGTCGATGAGAGCAGTGGCTGCAATGCCAGGGTCGGCGAAAGGTTACGCAACACCGTTACCACCGGGTCCCATTGGGGCCCGAACACGACTCCGACGATTTGCGGCGCCCACAATAGGGCCGTGAGCGCCAAACCGGCGCTGACCCAGGCCAAAGTCGCCAAGACGCGACGGAAGGTGCGTTGAAAGCGCTCCGGGTCGGCGGTCAGTCGGCTGAGGGTTGGTACGATCACTTCGTGCAGCGGCGTGGAGATCTGCGAACTCGGCAGCATGAACAGCTGATAGCCGCGACTATAATAGCCGAGCAATACGGGTCCGTAGAGGACACCCACCCCGATCTTGTCGATCTGGCGTGCCAGATACCCGAACAGGGTTACCCCGAGCAGATCGCCGCCGAAACGCAGCATCGGCCGCACTCCACAGCCGCGCACCGGCCGTCCCGGCCGCCAATCGGAGGCAAGCCCCAATCCGAGCAATTGGATCGCACCTTGAACCACCGGCATGGCCACCAGGGACCAATAACCGGCCCCCCACCAAGCCATCATCAGCCCCGCCAACACCGACAGAGTGAGACCGAGAATGTCGCTCAGCATCAACATGCGAAACCGCATCTGCCGTAACAGCAGCGCGCGGTAGTGGACCGCCGCGCTGGCGATGACATATACCGGCGCGCCGAGCAGCGCGATCCCGGTTAGCCGGGGGTCATGATAAACCCAGGCGATCAGCGGCGCGAACAGCATCACCGCCAGCGTCAACAAGAGGCCAAACCCGAGATTCAACCAAAACAGCGTACTGAGCTGGGCCTGGGTGATCTGCGCCCGCTGCACGATGACCTGGGACAATCCCAGACCGGCAAAGAGCCCGACGAGCCCGGTCAGCGCGCTGACCATCGCAACCAGCCCAAAGTCCAGCGGCGTCAACAGCCGCGCCAGTAGAACCATAGCGGCAATCTGAAGCCCCAGCTTGACGACCTGCGCAGCCAGCACCAACGCGCCGGCGCGCAGCGAGCGCGCACCCGAATCGGCGTTCAGATGCTCGGTTCCCGGTCACTACAACCGAATGATCCCGTCATCGTCCTCATCGACCAGCGAGATCCCCTCGATCGAACGATCCATCGCCGCGCGCTGCGCACTGCCGCCCTGAAGTTTGATCATGAGCCGGACCTCATTGGCTGAGTCGGCCAGGCGCAGGGCGTCTTCGAAGCTGATCTCGCCCTCCTGGTAAAGGTCGAACAACGCCTGATCGAAGGTGATCATCCCCTGCTCTTGCGATTTCTTCATCAGCTCCTTGAGCTTGTAGACCTCGCCCTTGCGAATCATGTCGGCGGCCAGCGGCGTATTGATGAGAATCTCCACCACGGCGCGCCGTCCATGACCCGATTTGCGCGCGATCAACTGCTGGGCAACCACGGCCTTGAGATTCAGCGACAGGTCGAGAAGGAGCTGGTTGCGCGCATCCTCCGGGAAGAAGTTGATGATGCGATCCAAGGCCTGGTTGGCGTTGTTGGCATGCAAGGTCGCCAGCACCAGGTGTCCGGTCTCGGAGAAGGTCATGGCATATTCCATGGTCTGGCGGGTGCGAATCTCGCCGATGAGGATCACGTCCGGCGCCTGCCGCAGCGTATTCTTCAACGCCACATCGAAGGATTGGGTATCAACCCCCACCTCGCGCTGGGTGATGATGCAGCCGTCATGATCGTGCACATACTCGATCGGGTCTTCGATCGTGATGATATGACCCGTACTATGGCGGTTGCGATAGCCCACCAAAGCGGCCAGCGAGGTCGACTTGCCCGTCCCGGTGCCGCCGACCAGGATCACCAGGCCGCGCTTGTACATGGCGAAATCACGCAGTGCGGAGGGCAGCTTGAGCTCCTCGATGGTGGGAATCTTGGTCTCGATACGACGCAGCACCATGGCGGCAGCATCCCGCTGAACCAGGGCGCTGACGCGGAATCGGCCGAGCTTGGGCCGATCGATCGCGAACTGACACTCGTTGGTCGCCAGAAACTCCGCACGCTGACGCTCATTCATCAGCGAATGCACCATGTCGCGGGCCTGTTCCACACTCAACGACTGCTTGCCGACCGGGCCAATCATCCCGTCGACCTTCACGCTCGGCGGCCAACCCGCGGTGATGAACAGGTCCGAGCCTTTCTTATCCACCAGCGTGGCCAGCAATTGCTCCAGCGTTTGCCTCAGGTCCATGGAGAAAATACCTCAATCGTGGGTTGGCAACCTTGCGTCGGTTCGGATCACCCGGTCTACCGCGAGGATCCTGTCCGCACGCAACGGTCGCGATCACATAAAGTCGTCCTTGTTTTGCGCCTTGCTGCGGGCATCCTTCCGCGAGATCAAACCTTTTTGCATCATGTCCTTGAGGTTCTGATCCAAGGTCTGCATCCCGTGGGCCTGGCCGGTTTGAATGGCCGAGTACATTTGTGCGACCTTGGCCTCGCGGATCAGATTGCGAATCGCCGGCGTGCCGATCATGATCTCATGGGCGGCAATCCGCCCGCCGCCGACCTTCTTCAGCAGCGTCTGGGCGATGACCGAACGGAGCGACTCCGAGAGCATGGACCGCACCATCTCTTTTTCCGCCGCCGGGAACACGTCGATGATCCGGTCGATGGTCTTGGCCGCGGAGGTGGTATGCAGGGTGCCGAACACCAGATGACCGGTCTCGGCGGCGGTCATCGCCAGGCGGATGGTCTCCAGATCGCGCATCTCACCCACCAGGATGATATCGGGGTCCTGGCGCAGGGCGGAGCGCAGGGCCTCGCTGAACCCCAGGGTATCCTTGTGCACCTCGCGCTGATTGACCAGGCACTTCTTGCTGGTGTGCACGAACTCGATCGGGTCCTCGATCGTCAGGATGTGGGCATACTCGTTGTCGTTCAGGTGGTCCACCATGGCCGCCAGGGTCGTCGACTTGCCCGAACCCGTAGGCCCCGTCACCAGCACCAGACCGCGCGGGACATTGACGATATCCTTGAAGATCTTCGGGGCGTTCAGGTCCTCCAGGCTCAAGACCTTGGACGGGATGGTTCGAAACACCGCCCCGGCCCCGCGTTTCTGGTTGAAGGCGTTGACACGGAAACGCGCCACGCCTGGAATCTCGAACGAAAAGTCAGTCTCCAGAAACTCCTCGTAATCCTTACGCTGCTTGTCGTTCATGATGTCGTACACCAAAGAGTGCACGGTGCGGTGCTCCAGCGCAGCGACATTGATCCGGCGCATATCCCCGTCCACCCGGATCATCGGCGGCAGGCCGGCCGACAGATGCAGGTCGGAGGCGTTGTTCTTGACGCTGAAGGCAAGCAGTTCGGCGATGTCCAAGGCTTAACTCCCGTTGGATGCGAGGACCAGAGGAGCGCGCGGTCGCCACCGTCTGGAGCCGCCGCGCGCGTCAGTGCGCCAAGCATAGCGCGAAATGGGCGACGATTATGGATGACTGTCTGGTCCGACGGAGGCCGCGTTCCGGGCGCGCCACTCAGCACCAAGACCGACGCCCTCAACGCGGCCGTCGTGCCGGCGATTTCTGATCCAGCGAACCGTTACCCGCTGCCTGAGGATCGCGGTTGGCTCATCCGTTATGCCGGGACGAGCGTCGAGCTTTCCAACCAGATAGGCATCACGGGACAGGCCGCCGGGGAACCACCGACACTCGGATCAGCCTTGGTGGTACCGATCACCGTGTACTACTGATCCCGCACCGGTGCGTGTACCAAGGTCCCGTCCATCGCCTGCCAGTCCCACTGAATGCCTTTCAGGTCGTGAATCACGCCCTCCGCTGCAGAAATGACTCTCCTCAATCAGCTCTTATGGCCGCGCAGCCCAGCCCCGCGCAACCCATCCTGTATCTGTTGCGCGATGCTGCGCCCCCGCGACGTCTCGGCCGAATCGCCGATCCACAGCATGATCGTAGAATCCGCGTTGCCAAACTGGATCGCAACGATTCAGGAATCGGTTGCTACTCAATGCCGAAGAGGCCTTGAAGCCCTTCATGGCGTGCGACAATGTCCGGTCGTTCCCAAGCTGGAATAACCAGTGGACATGGTCCGGCATGATGACCCAGGCAAGTGATGTTAATGTTTCGCTGTCGTTTAGTGCCTGCATCTCCCTTACCACCAGCCTTGCATCGGCCGGGGCGACGCCGACATAACGGCCGGGGGTCAGGCTCCAGTCGGCGGCGGCGATCTCGGCACGGGTGACGGCTTTGCACAGACCCGGCACGGCGATCGTGCACAACGCAGATGTCGGCGGCCGGACCGCCTTCGACTGCCACCGCGGCCGTCCGGATGATCGTCTAGCCCGGCGAATTCCCATCGATTCGCCGGGGTGTCGTTTCCGTCCGCAACAAGCTACCTTGTCCGAAGAGTTGCGTTCATTCGCGGCTGAAGTTGTCCCTCCAAAGCCATCCACAGCGAAGGAAAGAACCCGCGTGAGCATCCAGTCCGCGCCCCTGCCCAGCCAGCTCGTCGATCGCTTCGGTCGGCAGGTCACCTATGTGCGCCTGTCGGTCACCGATCGCTGCGACCTGCGTTGCCTCTACTGCATGGCGGAGGACATGGCGTTCGTGCCCCACAAGCAGATTCTGACCCTGGAGGAACTGGCCCGACTGGGGCGCTGCTTCAGTGAACTGGGGGTGGTGAAGTTGCGGGTGACCGGCGGTGAGCCCCTGGTGCGGCGCAATGTGGTGTGGCTCTTCGAGCAACTCGGCATGCTGCCCGGTGTCCGCGACCTCACCCTGACCACCAACGGCACCCAACTCGCCCGCCATGCCGCCGGGCTCAAGGCCGCGGGCGTCACCCGCATCAACATCAGCCTGGACTCACTGCGCCCCGAGCGCTTCCACGCCATCACCCGCCTGGGCGACCTGCACAAGACCCTGGCGGGGATCGACGCGGCCCTGGCGGCGGGCTTCCAACGGGTGAAGTTGAACGCGGTGATCCTCAAAGGCCGCAATCATGACGAGGTACCGGACCTCGTACGCTTTGCCGGTGAGCGGGGCCTGGATATCAGCTTCATCGAGGAGATGCCGCTCGGCTCGATCGGCGATCACGACCGCGCCGCGGTCTATTATTCGAGCGACGCCATCCGCCGCGACCTGGAACGTCACTGGGAGCTGATCCCCACCACCGAGTCCACGGGCGGGCCGGCGCGGTATTTCCGGATCGCGGGCAACGACACGCGGGTCGGTTTCATCTCACCGCACAGCCACAATTTCTGCGGAGACTGCAACCGGGTGCGGGTCACCGCCGAGGGGCGGCTGTTGCTCTGTCTCGGGCAGGAATACTCGATCGACCTGCGTCGCGCGCTGCGCGCCAATCCGACCGACGATGCGCGGGTCAAACAGGCTATTGTCGGCGCCATGTCCATCAAGCCGCGCGGACACGAGTTTGCCTTGAACGGCAATCCGCTGATCCTGCGGCACATGAACGCGACCGGCGGCTAGCAGGGGGTTCCGTCCTGTGTAGTCCGCTTAAAGTGGCCACCGATTCCGGCGGGTTGGGAGTGGGGGGCTGAGGAACCAGCAAAGGCGCTTACCATTCGTGGGTACCCGCATCGTCGCAAGTCTTGTTATAGACCTTGATCGCCAATTCGCGACTGGCACCGCTGATCTCGACAGTCCCCGAGCAGACCTGGAGGTTTTGGCCTTCCCCGAACTGCGCTGACCACGAGTAGGCGCCGGCCAGGGCACCACGATACCCCGTGCAAACGTGGACGACAGAGGTGGAACATCCGTCTTCGCTACCATAACCGGCATCCACGTTGCCAGGCCCGCCACTCACACAGAGGCGCCTCGTTTGGCACCAGGGAGCACCCAGGCCGCAGACCATCTCCGCGGTGACGATGACACAGTGATAGGCGGACCCGCCTCCCCCACTGCTCGCCGCCGCCCGCTGCCGTTGTGCCGCCTCGGCCGCCTGCTGTGCCGCCACCTGCGCCTGTTGCGCCTCGCGCTGCCGTTGGGCCTCGGCCTCCTGGCGGGCGCGCTCCGCCGCCACCCGCTCGCCCTCCTCTTTGGCCGCCTTGGCCGCCCGGTTGTCGGCGATCAACTGCTCGACAGCACGCAGATCATCCGGGGTATAGGCGAATGGCACTAAGTTAAGGCACGAACCCGTAAAAAAACAACAGGCTGCGAGGGTCGCGGAGGCCGCGAAAAGTCTCGGAACCATTGTCCCAAGCCTGGAAAGCCGGGCGCGATACCCAGACACAATAGTCTTTTGGCCGTTGGCGCAAGCGTAAGTAACTGATATTTATGGGCTCCATCTTAACTTAGTGCCATTCGGGTATAGGCCATGTTGCGGGCGGTGGCGAGCTGCTTTTCGGCCTCCGCGAAGTCCCAGTTGCGCGCCGCCGCCCGCGCCTGCTCCAGCACCTCCTGCTGGCCGCGCTGCTGGCGCTGCTTGTAGCCCTGGTATTGATCATAAAGCGCGCGGTCCACGGCGCCAGCGTTCGTGCCGTGCACAAGGCCTGCGACCAGGGCGAGCCTGAGCATTGACTTGCTATTCATTCGTCTCTCTCACCGTATAAATCCCGTCGGGTGGATAAGCGCAGCGCATCCACCAAAGCTCTTGCCGAGCACCGCGCACCTTGGTGGATGCGGCGCGCCAAGCGTCATACCAAACCCGCGGCACCGTGCGGCGCGCCTTATCCACCCTACAGGTCCTCGGGCTCGATGCAGGGGAGGTCTTCCGGCGCCACGCTGCCCCACTGCGCCTCATACCAACCACGCGCGACCGCCCGCCTGAATGAAGACCAGGGCCAATCCTGCACCCGTTGGGCCAAGCCGTGCTTGACCGGGTTGTAATGCAGGTAGTCCAGATGCCGCCGCCAATCAGCGTCATCGCGGATCGCGTGTTCGTAATAGCGCCGTTGCCAGACCGGGCGCTCGTTGCGGGCGTTGGTCGTGGGGTCCACCCGCGCGGAGAAGCGCTTCTTGATCTCGCGCCAGCGTCCCGGATAGTCGGTATCGCCCTCCGGTAACCGGATGATGCAATGCAGGTGGTCCGGCAGAATCACGCTGCCGTCGATGGTGAACGGGCGTTGCTCGCGCACATGGGCAAACGCCTCCCGGAGCAAGGCAACCCGTTCCGGTGACCCCAGCAACGGCTGGCGCTGCCAGGTCACCAGCGTGAAAAAGTAGGTGCCGCCCGGGATGAAGACGCGGCGGTAGTTGCTCATCGGCGGTTCACCCGGAGCTTGGTGGATGCGCTGCGCTTATCCACCCTACGGGTTGGGGGGTGGGCGTAGGGTGGATAAGGCGCGCCGCACGGCGGTTGGGGCTGGGCATGACGGTCGGGCGCGCCGCATCCACCGACCGCCGGAGTTGGTGCGGGTGCGGTGGTGGATGCGCTGCGCTTATCCACCCTACGGGTCGCGAGGTGGGTGTAGGGTGGATAAGGCGCGCGGCACGGCGGTTGGGGCTGGGCATGACGGCCGGGCGCGCCGCAATCCACCGACCGCCGGAGTTGGTGCGGGTGCGGTGGTGGATGCGCTGCGCTTATCCACCCTACGGGTCGCGAGGTGGGTGTAGGGTGGATAAAGCGCGCCGCACGGCGGTTGG
>Ga0247839_1004039_pt1 | contig 19332 bp, 10 predicted proteins | sample LaCruzMarch2015__6_FD_192405 | JGI IMG/M metagenome (GOLD analysis project Ga0247839, IMG submission 192405) | Freshwater microbial communities from meromictic Lake La Cruz, Castile-La Mancha, Spain - LaCruzMarch2015_16m | ecosystem: Environmental > Aquatic > Freshwater > Lake | place: Spain... | reverse complement strand
CTCTTTACAAGCGGTATTTGGCCATTATTTAACACAACTCCCATTTTATCAATGCGATTTTGATAATTTGTATTGTACAAACTTACACCTTGCTTACTTTGACCACAAGAAAATAAATCACGCGGCAATTGATTGTTTTCAGGAAACACAATTTGATTGCCCATGATTCCTAACACTAAAGAGGGATGTATTTCAATATGAGTAGTAAATTTATTAATAGTTTGAACATCCATAGCAATTAAAGATGTCTCTGTTTCAGATGTATCTAAAAAATCAATAATTCCTGCTTTTTCTATTAGTTCATCTAATGAGTCAGGAAGACTCCCAGATTTATCATATACATCTTTGTAATGGAAAAAAACCTTGTTTAATTTTATAAAATCGCTTAAATTAATTGTTAGCTCTATTTTATCTTTAGTCAATAGTTTTAATGGATTAAAACCAATTAATAATTCGTTAAAATTAAAATCCCGTGCCATTAATTTATCGTAAATAAATTTACTTTGATATGAAACAGCCCCATTTTTTAAATAAAATACAGGTCTCGTTAATCTACCAGAATCACTATAAATATAAATACTATCTTCTTTAATAGACCAACTTATGCTTGTATAAATAGGTAGTAGTCCAATTCTACGATAATTTTTCAATAATTCTACTACTTCAACTGGTTTAGTTATAATACCCACCCATGCACCATTCGCAAACACTTTTGTACATTGCGCAATATATTCGATTGTACATTCTGTCAACAATTCCATAAAAAAAACTGTGCGCAATAATTCAATAATTGGTTTGCTTGAATATCCACTTGTTATACAACATCCTATTGACATATGTTTATGTAATCCGACATTACCACCATCGGGAGTATCTACCGGGTCAATAATACCCCATTGTGTAGAATGTAATAAACGTGGTCCTATTATTTTTGCACTTGAATCAAGAGGCAAATTTAATTTGCGCAAATGAGACAAAAAAGAATTGTACGATAAACGGTTTAAATCTTGAACAACTTCTAAGCGTTTAGTATGCGCTTCAGCTCCCCAATTTCCTTTAAATGCCTTTCTAAAACCACCTTCCAAAATGCGCTCTTTAAAATACTCAAAATAATTGTTTTCAATTAGACCTACAAAGTCATTTTGATAAAGTCCCTTTTTATAATAATATTCTTTGTCTATTTTTTGAAATATGTGTTTCTGCTGTAAGCTATAATATTCTTTAAACAAGTCATATATAAGAGTTCCGGCTAATTCTACTCTTTTAAATTTAAAACTATCACGATCTGTTGAAGTTTTATCATTTTTATACACTTGCAGCAATTCTTTAACCATATAACCCAAGAAGAACGCCTTATTTAAAAAATTATTATCTCCAATATGAGGTAGTAAATAATCCATCAAAATTTCTAGAACATGTGCAATTGTTTTACCCTTTGTAAATGTTGCTAAATATTTTAGCGCAACTTCTTGATTAAAAATATTACCAGCATCATGTATTGATGGAATAAAAAGAGCAACGTAATTTGCGTATTTTTCTAAATCTAATAAACACATTTTAATTATTTCTTTGTCGCTTAAAACACCTAATGCGCGCATTAAAATAAATAACGGCACGGGTTTTCGTATGTTAGGAACATTGACTAATATTTGATTATTGCTATATTTAGTATCAGGACGCAATATTCTAATGCTCAATGTTCGTATTGGTTTAGAAGCATCTTCTGAAACCGACCTTATTTCTGCTGAGTGACTATATAAGTCATTAAAATCATCTTTAACATATAGCATATTATCGGCAAACTTTTCCTGACTTATTAATACTTTTTCTTTGCCATCAATAATAAAATAACCACCATAATCATTTTTACATTCACCCATGTTAAATTTAACTAATGGACTAAGACTATTTAAAATACACAAATCAGAGTTTAACATAACAGGAAATTTTCCTAAATAGATTTTTTCTAATACATTTGTTGTTTCTTTAAGTTCACCTTCTTCGTTCATCATTTTATAAATTACTTCAACGTCAACATGAATTGTTATAGCATATGTCATATTTCTTAAACGTGCTTCATTTGGAAACATAAAATGCTCTCTGTGCTCATCATATATTATTGGTTTTCCATAATATATACGTTTTCCATCAATACCTCCAATGTATAATTCAGCTCTATAATTATATTCTTTTGTAGTCTCATTTTGCTCTTTCATAATTAATATTGGATTTTTTTCTTTGAAAATATTATGAATCTTATTATTGAAAAAATCATTATATGACTCTAAATGATGTTTGACTAATATATTTGGATCATTTGCAAAAAACTTATCAATCACTAACCAGCCCAATTCTTCATGGTTAAATGTATCGGTAGTTTCATTATTATATACTTTCTTAGTTTTGCTAATTGTGTTTTTTTTTGTTATTGACTCAGGTACCTTTGCTTTGGATGCTATTGATTCAGGCGCTATTGATTCAGGCGCTATTGATTCAGGCGCTATTGATTCGGGCGCTATTGATTCGGGCGCTATTGATTCAGGTTCTATTGGTAGTTTCTTTGTTCGAGGTGCCTTTGTTGACATTAATATTAGTAGTATTAATTAATATTAATATTTTATATGTTAATTAATACATATATAAATAGTTGTAAATTTACAAATGAAATAGTTTCAATTGTACAAATGAAATAGTGGCTAGTTAAGTTAATATGCTAATCCTATTTTACTATAAGAAACTATTACTAACCCTAATATAATAAACATTAGTATAAAAGGTAATAATACTAAAAACCATGAAACTTCTTTATATCCAGCTTTACATAATGAATTTAATATAAACGTCCAAAATAAAATATAAACAGCTTTGAATATAAACATTATATAAGTGTTTGGTAAACTACACTCGTAATTACCCACACAATATTTGGTTGTATTACCAAAATTTTGAACAGCAATTACAATAAAAACAATTACCGATATAGCTAAATATATAAATGCGGGGGTGCACAAATTCCTAAAATCTTTCGCAAATTTGTCATAATATGCCATTTTATATAAATATAAAAATATAAAAATATAAAAATATAAAAATATAAAATTATAAAATAGTTTCAATTACTTGATTTTAGAAGAGAATTAATATTGTTTGTTACAAATACGGTTGACTATTCATATTACTACTCGGTTGTGGTGAGTAACCAAATAAAGTATTATAGGCATTAGTAGCACCACCATATATAGTATGATTTAGATTTTCAAGTGGTTGACTAATAGGATTTACACCACCACCCATCATAATTTTGTTCCTATTATTTGAACACCCAATTTGTAGTCTATTTGTAAAATTAGAACCTCTAAGTTTTTTAATATTTTTTCTATGTTTTGTTTTTCTATGTTTTGTTTTTCTATGTTTTGTTTTTCTATAATTCTTAGAACGCATTGTTTTATTATTTACCATAGTTTATTAATATAATAAACTATAGTAATATTTTAAATAGGTTAAATTAAATAAGTTAAATTAAATAGGTTAAATTAAATAACAAAATTGATATTATTTTTAATATTATAATAAATAATAACTATTAATATATATTATTATATATTATGATTGCTAATCCATTAGTTAATGAATCAGATGACAATAAAAAAGCTAAATTAAGCAAGCAATTTATTAGCTATATTGATACTTATTTATCAACGTTTTCAAAACTAAGTGAAAAAAATGTTCCAGAATTTGAAATTCGTTTTGGAACAAAAAAAAGTAAGAACATCAACAAAGTAGACTTTTACAATATTATAAAAAGTTTGCTAAATTATGATTTTAAATTAAATAATGAAAATTATTATTTGAAAATTATAAATAACGCTTCAATTAGAACTCAAATAACTGGACTACCAAACATTCAAAGTTATTGCAAATTAGATAATTTGTCAGGAATAGTAGATGAGCATAATCTTAGTTTTATAGAAAAAGAGTATTTTAAAAATGATGAAATGCAGTTAATGCCATTAGATTTTGATGATTATAATTTTCGTGTAAGCTATCAAGTAGAAAAAGGATATTCAAGAAACAATCCATTAATTGAAGAAATGTATAGTCAATGGAATTCAACAAAAAAAATCTTTAGATATATTAAACGTTATGAATATACTCATCCAACATATCCATTTTTAATTCATTGTTCCATTGTCAAAACATCTAAAACAAATAATGGACGATTTATACAACAATTTAATATAAAAGATGCAGAAGTTTTTAGTTCATTAGAAAACTTTGAAGTAGAAATTGAGTTAAATAATGCCATTATTAACGCAAATAAAAGTATATATACCAAAGAATATTTGCACACTAGTTTACGAAATGTTATTAAATATATATTGATTGGTCTACAAGAAACAAACTATCCTATTGGTTTAAGTGAGAAAAACAATGTATATACTGAATATTTAATGTTAATAAAAGGAGCCGATTTCAAACAGCATGTTACACACAATCCAAGTATGAAAGTTAATATTAAGGATTTTATTGGGCCTTCATCAAGCACTTTGCAAATGATAAATATTTTACCTGAATCAGAAATTAATGACACAAATAATACAATACCAAATATTAGACAAAATTATACTGTTACAGATAAAGCAGACGGTATTAGAAAATTGTTATATATTTCATCGGGTGGCAAACTATATTTTATTGCTACAACTATGAGTTTACAATTTACTGGTTGTATTAGCACAAAAAAAGAATTATTTAATTCAATTATTGATGGAGAACACATTTTACATGATAAAAAAGGCACCTATGTAAATACTTTTGCCTGTTTTGATGTATACTATTTTGGAGGAAAAGATGTAACCGGCTTAGCATTTATTAATTTAGACCAAAAAGACCAACAAGGTAACGAAGAAGATACATCAAAACACGAAAGAGAAACTATTAAAAAAGATTATCGTCTAGTATTATTAAAAAGTATGATAGCATCATTAGAGTTAAAAACAATTAATGGTTCTAAAACACTACCACTTAAAATAACTGTAAAAAAATTTTATGGACCGCATATATTTAATGGTTGTGCTACAATTTTAAATAATATTAACTCGGGTCTATATGAATATAATACAGATGGTTTAATTTTTACACCAGCAAATACAGGTGTAAACTCTAAAACTACCAATGTTAAAGCACCTAATTATAAAACCACTTGGAATGAATCTTTTAAATGGAAACCACCACGCTATAATAGTATTGATTTTCTTGTTAGGTTTAAGAAAAACGAATTTGGTGAAAAGTATATTGGTTCAGTAAATAATGAAGGCATAAATTTAGAAGATTTTAATCAGGTAAATAATTATTACACTCTAATTTTAAACGTTGGTTTTGATGAAAAGAAACACGGCTACATTAATCCATATAATAACATTTTAAATAATGAAATTAAGCGGGATTTAAAAGAAAGTTATGTAAATAGTTATAAACCTTGTCGATTTTACCCGACAAACCCAAGCTCTATTAATGCTGGATTATGTAATATATTAGGAAAATATGACCATTCAAACAATTTTAAAATTTATACTTTAGAAGGCGAAGAAATAGAAGATGATACTATTGTAGAATTTGCTTATAATATTGATAAACCAGAATTGTGGAGATGGGAACCACTACGTGTTCGTTTTGATAAAACATCAGAATTACGCTCGGGAGTTAAAAATTACGGCAATGCTTATCATACAGCAAATGCAAATTGGCAATCAATTCATAATCCAATAAGCGAAGAAATTTTAACATCAGGAAACGGAGTATCAATAAATAATGATGAGGATGTTTATTATAATAAAATTTCTAAAACATCTGAAACCCAAGCACTTCGTGATTTTCATAATTTATATGTGAAAAATATGTTAATTAATAATGTTTCTAAATCGGGATATACACTAATAGATTATGCAGTAGGTAAAGGTGGAGATTTACCAAAATGGATATCCGCAAACTTAAATTTTGTGCTGGGTTTGGATATAAGTAAAGATAATATTGAAAATAGATTAGATGGAGTATGTGCGCGTTATCTAAATTATGCACAAAGGTTTAATGTAATACCAAAAGCACTATTTTTACACGCAAATAGTGCGAAAAATATTAAAAATGGTTCTGCTTTTTACGATGATAAGACAAAACAAATAATGAAAGCACTTTATGGTGAAGGAACAAAAAACGAAATTTTATTAGGAAAAGGTGTATATAACAATTATGGAATAGCAAAGAATGGTTTCAACATTAGTTCTATACAGTTTGCTCTTCATTATATGTTTGAAAGTGAAGCAATTTTACGTGATTTTATTACTAATTTAAAACACTCAACCTTATTAGAAGGTTATTTTATAGGAACTTGTTATGATGGACAAAAAATATTTAATATGCTAAACTCAACTGCTCCCGATGAGTCAATAAGTATATTTAAAAATACTAAAAAAATTTGGCAAATTACTAAAAAATATGATTTGCAAGAGTTTAAAGACGATGAGTCTAGTTTAGGTTATGCTATTGATATTTATCAAGAAACTATTAATAAGACGTTTAGAGAATATTTGGTAAATTTCAAGTACTTTATTCATATTATGGAAAAAAATGGATTTGTGCTATTAACAGAAACAGAATATAAACAGTTAAATATGCCAAATAGTTATGGGTCATTTGAACAATTATATAATTATATGACAACAGAATTGAAAAAAAATAATCAGTTGTTAAAAAAAATAGGAATGGCAAATGCTTTAAGCGACGAAGAAAAACAGATTTCATTTTTAAATAATTATTTTATATTTAAAAAAATTAGAAACGTTAATGATTCAGTAGAAAATGATGAATTAGAAGAACAAGAAATTGCAGAAAATACAGTTGATGAGTTTCAAGAACTAGATAAAGAATTGGAAAATGAGCAAGCAATAAAACTAAGTGAAAAGTCTAAAAGATTGGCTGAAAAATATTTACTTGAAAATCAAGACTTAGACTTAGAAAATAGAATGGAAAAATCGTTACCAGACATTCCAAATACTAGTAAAACTATAAGCCAAATGAAAATAGCAATTGATGAAAAAATTAGAATTGCAGAAGAAAAGAAAAAAATTAAATTCGAAGAAAAATTAAAGTCTCAACAAGAAAAGAAAGCAATGAAAGAAGCAGAAAAAAGTAAGAAATTAGAAGCAAAAAGCAAAAAATAAGGAGGCAAAAATAAATATTATATGTGTTCATTGTTCATTTTTCATTTTATATATTTTATAAACATATAAACATATAAACATATAAAACTATAACATATTAGTAGCAATAAAAACATATTAATGACATATTTAAATCTACCAAATTTAAATAATAGTAATTTAGATTTTAATATTATATATAAACATCAACTTACAAATAGTGAAAACAATCTTTGCAATTCTACTATTATATGTCCTTCATTATATAATTATTTAACAACATTAAAACAAGTTATTAACAATTATTCTGAATATTGGGATATTGTTAAAAAATTAACAAACCCATATGAATATATACATACTTGTGTCCCTAATTATAAATTTTCCTTGTGCAAATACAAACCATTATCTCGTGCGTTTTTTAAAATGATAGAAATAGTAGATACATTTAATTTTTTAACTGAAAAAACAAAAATAAAATCATTTCATTTGGCAGAAGGACCCGGTGGATTTATTGAAGCATTTAACTATATAAGACACAACAAAGAAGACTTATATTATGGTATGACATTATTAAGTGATGATATAAATATTCCATCTTGGAAAAGAGCATCACAATTGTTAAATAATAATCCCAATATTATTGTTGAATATGGTGCTTCTAAAACAGGAGATTTGTTTTTGAAAGAAAATTTAATCTATTGTTACAAAAAATATTATAATTCAATGGATTACGTTACTGGAGATGGTGGATTTGATTTTTCAATTGATTTTAACAATCAAGAAGACATATCTTTTAAGTTAATAGTGTCGCAAGTATTTTTTGCACTAGTAATGCAAAAAACAGGAGGTAATTTTATATTAAAAATGTTTGATATTTTTAAATATAAAACATTAGAAATTATTTATTTATTATGTAATTTATACGAAAATGTGTATATATATAAACCAAATACAAGTAGAATAGCCAATTCTGAAAAATACATTATTTGCATAAATTATAAAAATAATAACAAAAAAATTATAACAAATATTATAGAAAACTTTGATTTGATTATTAATAATATTGATTCTATTTCAAGTTTATTTAATCAACGGTTAAATAAATATTTTCTTACAAAAATTCAAGAAATTAATGCAATTTATGGAGAACAACAATTGGAAAATATAAGTGCTACATTAAACTTAATTAAAGAATTAAAAGTATTAAATATAAAATATAACTTAATAAATAATGAATATTCTTCACTATTTAAATATTTACATATACACACTAAATATATAAACGCCAACTGTTTATTAAATGAAACATATAATGATTGTCTTGATATATCAAGTAATATTATAGCGAAAAACAGTACAATGAAAAACAGCATAATAGATAATAATCATTATGCAAATCATTATGCAAATGATTATGCAAATGAGTATTTTACTAAATTAAATACAATTGTTATTGCTAATATTCATAAATCTATAAATTGGTGCAAAAAACATCAATTTGCAATAAATAAAGAATTTTCTTGTTACTAATTTATGTTACTAATTTATGTTACTAATTTATGTTACTAATTTATGTTACTAATTTATTTTAATATATTAATGCGTTTTCTACGTATTGTAGAAGGGTCATTTATGCAACCCACACATATTGCCGACGGATTGTTTAGTAATTTTTTCAATGTAGCACATTCTTGGAGAGACATTGTAGGTGGACAATTATTAATTGACACTTTTTTGTTACAAGAAGCACCGTCCATGCAACCATATTTTAAACTGTATGTTCTTGCACTCGAACTAACCGGTCCCTGTGTTTGAAATGTTTTGTTTGATGGATTAAAAGTAACACAATTTGCATTTGAAACATCATTACAATAAAATGTTCGCGTTCCATTCTTCTGTTGTGATGGCAAATTTTGACTAAAAGTTTTACATTTGTTATATAAATATTCTCTCGAAGATGAACTATAATTATTAGATAATACAGTAGTAGCTCTTTTAATTACTAATGCTGATGAACATAAATCACTAGTACAATCTGTTAAAGTATCAAAATTAGTTATTATATTTAAATTTGAATTGTTTGCAAGGCTTGTGCAATCATTTTCATTAATTAGTGAATTAATAGTGCCACCTGGTTTATCCATTAAGCCTATTAGAGATAATTTGCTAAATGTTGAAGGCGATAAATTAATATTAGTATATTGCTTTCTATAGTGTTTGATTGGGTTGGCATTAAATTTATATTTTTTAATAGCACAATCATCATTCCAAACTGGATAGCTAACATTATTGATTGGAATGTCATTTTTAATATTTTTAGCAACAATAGTTACTTTATTGTTTGTACTATCTTTCCAAGATTGGTAATACTTTGAAGTTAACAGTCTCATATTATAATTTAATATATAAAAATATTAAATTTTATTACTTTTTCATTTTAACATAATAAAATTTATAATACTTAAAATAGTTATAATATTATTGTGTTATTTATATAACGAGTAAGTATGTTAAAAAATGTAAATTTAAATTTACATTCTCATAATAAATTATTAAGTCGTTTATTAATTATTTTTAAAAACATAGTGATGCTATTGTTTATAGGATTAATTTTTTTCTTTAGTATTTCTTTATTTTCTAAAACAAATAACAAAATTATTGAAGGCAATTGCTGTGGGGCAGGGAGTTGGTTTGAAAGTGCTGCTTCTCGCAGGCGTAGACGCGCGGAAGAAGAAGCACGCAGACAAGCGATGATTGATAAATATAATCGCTGTTTAAATCCAACGGCGGAAAACTGGTACGACTGTGGTCCTAAATATTATTTTCCAGAGAAACATTTAGAAGCAGGTGCACAAGAAGTGACAAACGCATTTGAACGAAAACAGAATTCTAGCAAACAACCAGATAAAGGAATGACAACAAGTCTCAATAATACTGTAAAACAATATTAAACAATATTAAACAATCGTTTTTAGAAAAGTATTTGTTAAAATATATAATATATTATAGCAATATATTATATATTAACAATATATAATATGCCTCAATCGGCGCTAAACGGGTTGGCAATAACAGATAAACGAAGATGTGTAATAGATGCCATGGGTGGCACTACACATAATTATAGGTATTGTATTAAAGCACCACCAACGGATTATATGGATGCAGGGGGGGCACTAAGTATGCGAAATGTTGGTAAAGTATTTAATGAGTTAGGAAAGTATGTTGATTATTTATTAATAAAACCAGATAGTGCTACAGGAGAAGAATGTATTGAATATACTTCAAATAAACCATTGCTTGGAAATAAATATGTTTTAAAAACCTCATTAAAATGTATTCCTGTAAATCCGTCTAATAATAAAACACTATGCAATGCTGATAAGAATCCTATGGAAAAAACGTTGCATAAATATATTAATAATGTAAGTGATGGAAGCAATTTTTTAACAGGCGGCAGAGAAAATAAAGGCGGTAATGGTTTAATTCAATCAATTGCTGGAAATATTGGAACATTAGGAACAAATATTGTTGGCGTTGCTACATCATTTGCTCAAGAAAGTAAACCATATTGTATGGAAGCACAAGTAAGTTGTCATATTATTTCAGGTCCTGATTCTGAAGCGAATTACAGTGGTCCGAGCGATGCTACTGGTTTATTTTTTTCACTAGCTGATTTAAGAGAAATGAAAGCTGACAACTTTGCAAATGGCAATAAACCATATATTCCAAGACAAACTGATATTGTAAAAAGTTGTATTAGTGGGTCAACTTTTAGAAATATGAATGATAATAACGATAACAATAACAATAACGAGGATATTATAAATATATTAAATCAAAATATTATAAATCAAAATAGTGATAAATTTATATATCCTTCAAATATTGACGATTTTATTGATACTATTAATTTTAACGATAGCACACTGGTTAAAACATATTATTTAGGATTATCATTACTGATGTTATTAATAATATTTAAAATGTTATATGGAAAACATAAACTTTAGTTAAAATGTTAATTTATGTTATGTATTTAAATAATTAAATACTAAATTTTCGCTATTGTTATTATTAAGTTCCCCAGACAATATACTATCTTCATACATTTTGCGCAATATATTAGTTGGAGCTTGTGAACCGAGCTTTATTAACCCTTTTTCGCGTAAATGGTTTTTAATAGTTTGAATATCTTCTTGCTTCAAGTTCTCAATTTCTCTTTTTATTCTTTTTTGTGTATCTCTATTTTTTATTAATACTCCTATTTGTCTTTTTTCTTTATTTTTTCCTAATTTGTATTTATATGTTTTTGTTGTAATACATAGCTTAGGAATCGTTGCAGTTTCGTTATATTTAAATTCTGGTGTAAGACCTGATACATTATTTGCCAATGCACTATTTACAGGTTGGTCTTTTGGAGGTATAAAATTATCAATCTCATAAGTAACTGCTTTTTTCATAGAACTAGATTGTTTATCTTCTACTTCTTCTTTTTTGTCTTCTTCTTTTTTGTTATCCAATAAAGAATTAACACTATTTAACGCTTGTACTTTATTGTCAAGATTATTTGTCTCATTTTTTGAGAGAGTTATACACGGAACTATTGTGTTTTGTTCATTACTTTCAGGATTATGCCCTAGCTCTTCTTTTTCTAATTTTATGGGTTCTTCTAAATTAAAATTTACTGTGTTTGCTGCGTTTGCTGTGTTTGCTGCGTTTGCTGTGTTTGCTGTGTTTGCTGCGTTTTCTGCATGCTCACAATTATTATATTTACCATGAAAAGCAGCATAATCATAATACTGATTATTTTCAAGAACAATACGTAATCTATCTTTGTCTTGTTGATTACAATTTTTTTTAGTTTTAACTAAATTTCTAAATGTTGGCTTAGCACCATTTTTTAAGCATCCGTAATTTGGTTCTTTATTGGATGAATATATTAAGTTATTTGTTGGTATATCAATATGAACATCCAGATTTGAAACTTTAAGTGTTTTTTTTTTCTTCTTTTCTTTATTTTTTTTAGATAAATCATGTAAGAACGTGAGAGATTTGTTAAATTCTCTCTCAAAATCGCCACTTTCTAAAGTATTTGTGTCAAATAAATTAGGGGCTTGTGCCTTTAATACTTTAGCTTCACTTATTTTTTCAACTTCTTTATTTTTTTGATAATCTTTCACTTTTTTTAATAGCTCTCTTTTTAATTTATTGGTGTTAGATGCATGATTTGCATCTTGAAAAGGTTTTGTTTTTCTCTCTTTCAATGTTTTTTTTTTCCCTGGAAATTTAAAAGCATCTGGGTTGATTGTTATTATTTTTTGAGTAGACATAATAATAATAAACTAATATTTAAAAACTAATTTATAAACATATTTAAACATATTTAAACATTTTTAAATAGCAAATTTATTATTTGTTTATTTATTATTTGTTTATTTATTATTTATTATTTATTATTTGTTTATTTATTATTTGTTTATTTATTATTTGTTTATTAATTTAAAAAATTGATTATTATTTTATTTTAACAAACAAATAATAATATTATGACTTCTAATTGCCCCAATAATGATGAGCATGAAATTAATGACTCCGAAACACCATGGATTTTCATTGAATCCTATTTCAAACAAAAACATTTAAAGCAGTTAGTAAAACATCAATTAGAATCCTATAATTATTTTGTAAATAATCAAATACAAAATACTATTGAAATGTTTAATCCATTATTAATTAGTTCTGATCATGATTATATTAAAGAGTTGAATATGCACAGGCTTGAAATTGAAATTAATTTTGAGAAGCTTGCTATGTATCGCCCTCAGATTTATGAAAACAATGGTTCAACCAAAATTATGTTTCCACAAGAAGCTCGGTTGCGTAATTTCTCATATTCATCGGCAATGACCATTGATTTAGATATTAAATATACTTTGCGCAATGGTGAAAATTATAAAAATGTTGTTAACTTTCAAAAAAAAATTAAAAACATACATATTGGAAAAATACCAATTATGCTGAAATCAGATTTATGTGTATTGAATCAATATAAGCATTTAGATCATAATGAAACAGGTGAATGTTATATGGATCCGGGTGGGTACTTTATTATTAATGGTTCTGAAAAAACATGCATTGGTCAAGAACGTGCGGCTGAAAATCAAATTTATTGCCATAATATTGAAAAAAATAACAATAAATGGTCATGGATGGCTGAAATGAAATGTATTCCAGATTGGAAATGTATATCTCCAAAACAAATAACAATTTATATGGCATCTAAAAGTAACGGCTTTGGTTTTCCATTGTATTTACAAATTCCGCGTATTAAAGTCCCTATTCCATTATTTGTAATTTTTAGAGCTTTTAATATTATTAGCGATAAAGAAATTTGCGAACTAGTGGTTTTAAATATTGAAAATGTTAATATGAGGAAAATGTTAGAAGCATTAAGAGCATCTATTATTGATTCAAATAAGTATATGACACAAGAATGTGCTATGAAACATATTGTGAATAATGTGATTTATACTCCAATGAATATGGATAAAGAAACGGGTTCAAAGAAGAAATACAATTTTGCTATTGAGGTATTAAATAATGATATCTTTCCACATTGTAAAACTGAAAAACAGAAAATTTACATGCTTGGTTATATGACAAATATACTACTGCAAACTTCATTTGGTTGGTTAGAAGAAGACGACCGCGATTCATATGTTAATAAACGAATTGATTTAACTGGGTCTTTATTAAATAATTTGCTGCGAAATTATTTTAATAAACTTGTAAAAGATATGAAAAAACAAATTATTCGTGAAATTAATAATGGTTCGTGGAAATCAACCGATGATTATGAAAATATTATTACAAAAACTAATATATATAAAATCATTAAGTCAACCACAATTGAAAATGGGATTAAACGAGCATTAGCTACTGGTGATTTTGGTATTAAACAAGTTAATAGTAATAAAGTAGGTGTAGCACAGGTGTTAAATCGTCTTACCTACATTTCTAGTTTAAGCCATTTGCGACGTATTAATACTCCCATTGATAAAAGCGGGAAATTAGTCCCCCCCCGTCGTCTTCATAATTCAACTTGGGGATTTTTGTGTCCTGCCGAAACACCAGAAGGACAATCTATTGGTATTGTAAAAAACTTAGCATATTTAGCACACATTACAATTACTTCAAATAGCTCCGGTTTATATGAATACATTTTACCCATTATTGAACCTATTGATAATTATAATGGAACCAATAAAGAATTATATGATTATGTTAAAGTATTTATTAATGGAACTTGGGTTGGAATAACAAAAGAACCTGCACAAGTATATGCTAACTTAAAAGAGAAAAAATACAAGGGTATTATTAACATTTACATTTCTATTATCTTTAATAGTAAATTAAAAGAGCTTCATATTTGCAATGATGCTGGACGCATTTGCAGACCACTCTTAAAAATTAAAAACAATAAACCTATTTATAATTCTGCTATTGTTAAGCAAGTTCAGTCAGGAGAGCTTAGTTGGGATGATTTATTAATTAGCATTAAACTAGATGATTCTATTATTGAATATGTCGACTCTTATGAACAAAATAATGCTTTAGTAGCAATGAAAATGAGCGATTTAAATAATAATAATAATAATACTACTAATGCTATTTGTCATTATAGTCACTGTGAAATTCATCCAAGCACAATATTTGGTATCTTAGCCTCTTGTATTCCATTTCCTGATTCTAATCAATCACCTAGAAATACTTATCAATGTTTAGATGTTAATACACCCGTTTTAATGAAAGATAATAGTTATAAGCTAATTAAGGACATTAATGTGTATGATTGCGTTCAAACGTTTGATCCTAAAACCATGAAAACTAGTTATACCAAAATAGTTAATCAATATGTTAGACTAACCGAAAAACAAATGTATAATGTTACAACTTATTCTGGTAAATCATTTAATGCTACATTTGACCATAAATTTATGACTTATAATGGATGGAAAGAAGTAAATGAACTGAGTGTAGATTGTGATATGATTGGTATTAAACCCGATGTTAGTGAGTTATCCAATATTCATGCTAGCAAAGAGCTAATATTTGATAGCAAAAACTTTAAATTAACCTTAACGAATTTAAGGGTTAATGAAAGTCTTTGTACCAAATATGTTAACATGTTAACTAAACAAGGTTTAATGCCATTGTATAATAACAATGTTAAAATGCCTATTTTAGCACGTATTGTTGGATATGCCTTAACAAACAGTACTTTGTCATATGATGACTATAACAACACATTTAGTATTTCGCTAAACTTTAAAAGTATTTGTGATTTGGATCTGTTTGAGTTAGACATTGAGGAATTAGGATTTGCTAAAACAAAAAGCAAAACAACTAATTTAGAAGAAAATAATGATGCTAGTGCAGCAAATTTCATGAAACCTATTACTGTATATTACAAAGGAGCTTTTGCTTGTATGTTGCAATTTTTAGGGTTAAATAACACGGCACATTATTATGAAACTATTCCTGAATGGATTAGTATGGGGTCTGATTTAGTAAAGCGTGAATTTCTTGCAGGAATTCAAGGGGGGTGTGGTAGTTCAATATTATATGACAATACTAATATTTGTTACTGTGAACCATTAGTATTTAATAAAAATACTAATATAAAACAAGATTTAGTAAAAATTATTAATTCTATTTCGCAATTGTTTAGTTATTTTGGAATTGCAAATACTCCATTTTATAAAAATCAAAATCAAAAAAATGTTAAAGAATTGACTACTTCTATTTATTTATCCGACTATGATGAAATCGGATTACAAATAAATAATGAAGAAACAAACTTAATTAAAAATAATAGTATTATTGGTTACAAATATGCTAATTATAAAAATACTAGAAGCGCATTAGTAGTTGAATATTTGAAATATAAACAAACAAAAGAGTATGACACAAGTGCAAAAGTCAGCCTAGACGTATTTGTTACCAAGTGTAAAATTATTAATGATGCATTATTTATTCCACTATTGACTAAGACAAAAATAGACACTGTTCTTATTTCGGATATTACAACACAATCCGAAAATCATAGCTTCTTTATTAAGGGTGGGTTCATGACACATAATAGTGCCATGGGAAAACAAGCAATTGGAGTATATGTAACTAATTATGATAATAGAATGGATAAAACAGCATATGTGCTAACGTATCCCATGCGTCCATTAGTAGAAACACGTGTAATGAATATTATTAAATTAAACAACATTCCATCTGGGCAGCAAGTAATTGTAGCTATTGCTAGTCATAGCGGGTATAATCAAGAAGATTCACTGCTATTTAATAAAGGCGCAATTGACAGAGGACTATTTTTGGCAACTATTTATCATACAGAAAAAGATGAAGATAAAAAATTGTTTGGTAATGAAGAAATTAGGTGTAAGCCAGATAAAAGTAATACAAAAAATATGAAATTTGCTAATTATGATAAGCTAGATGCAAATGGGATTATTAAAGAAAATACGTTAATTCAAGATAGAGATATTATTATTGGAAAAGTGTTACCAATTAAAGAAAATAAAAATGATTTTACAAAAACAATGAAACATAGTGATGAGAGTATTTCATTTAGAACACATGAAGAAAGCTATGTTGATAAAAATTATATTGAAACAAATGGAGATGGATACAATTTTTGCAAAGTTCGCATTCGTAATTATCGTAAACCAGTAATTGGTGATAAGTTTTCAAGTCGTCATGGACAAAAAGGCACAATTGGTAATATTATTCCAGAAGAAGATATGCCATTTACAGCTGCTGGCTTAAAACCCGATATTATTATTAATCCACATGCTATTCCAAGTCGCATGACTATTGCACAATTAAAGGAAACACTACTTGGCAAAGTATTATTACAATTGGGATTGTTTGGTGATGGAACTAGTTTTGGAGAATTTGAAATTTCAAGTATTATTGATAAACTAAATGATTTAGGATATGAATCAAAAGGAAATGAACTAATGTATAATGCACTAACAGGAGAACAGCTAACCATGAATATATTTATTGGACCCGCGTTTTATCAGCGCCTTAAACATATGGTCAATGATAAACAACATAGTCGCTCTATTGGACCTATGGTAAATTTAACGCGGCAACCAGCAGAAGGTCGTGCACGTGATGGTGGATTGCGGTTTGGAGAAATGGAACGCGATTGTATGATTTCACATGGTGCATCGCGATTTACAAAAGGCAGAATATTTGATGCTTCAGACGCATATAGCACGTTTGTATGCTCAAAATGTGGTTCTATTGCTGCTTTTAATAACAAAGAACATATTCACTATTGTAATATGTGTTCTAATAGGAGTGATTTTAAATATATTGAAATTCCATATGCATGTAAGCTAATGTTTCAAGAGTTAATTACTATGAACATTGCACCGCGCATTTTATGTGAATAAAAATAGAAATAGTAACAATTGTATTGTTTTGTTTTGTTTTGTTTTGTTTTATTATTTAGCAATTATTTGTTTTATTATTTAGCAATTGTTTATGTTAATTTAATTTTAATATTTTTTTTATAACATTATATTAATCATGAGTATGAACTTTAGTCCTTCCAATTTAGGAAAATCGAATGGCCAATCCCCTTTATTATTTGGAGCAATGGATGGAGGCAATGAACGCGCTTTAGCACGAAAATATTTATCAAAAGCATTTGGAAATATGAAAAATAGCGGTTTAGATAGTTCTCCATTATTATATAGTAAAAATATTTTAGGACCTTTTAGAACTGCTTTTAATGCTGGTGATGTTATAACAAACAATATTGAAGATACAAATAGCAAATATGGAAGAGAGTCTAACCAAGTAGGAGGAAATAACTTATCAAGACTACAAAGAAAAGGGGATGGCAAATCTGGTCAAAACGGAAATGCTATGTATTCAGGAAATACAAAATTTGTACATGCTGGTTCAGATTATATTAGATTTAAAAAATTACAAGCACTAAATAGAACATATAATGATGAAAGTTTTGGTGGTGCAGAGAATTATCAAGAACAACATGCAATAAATAGAGTTCGCAAGTGATTTAAATATTTCTTTTTTTCGTTTTTTATTTTCATTTTCAATCTTTCAATTAATCTATTATTTTAAGTATTATTTAAATAAAACTTAAAATAATTATTTATAATATAAATATGAGCGAGCCAACTGTTTTAGAAAGCGACACTATGATTGAACAAACACAAGAAGTTGTTACAGAAACCGAGCAAGAAGTTTTAACAGAAACTATACCAGAAGTTGTACCAGAAGTTTTAACAGAACCCACACCAGAAGTTGTAGAAGAAGTTGCGCCTGAACCCATACCAGAAGTTGTGCCAGAAGTTGTTCAAGAAGAACCAACCCCAGAAGTTTTAACAGAACCAACCCCAGAAGTTGCGCCAGAAGTTGTTCAAGAACCCACACCAGAAGTTGTTCCTGAAGTTGCGCCAGAACCCACACCAGAAGTTGCGCCAGAAGTTGTACCAGAAGTTTTAACAGAACCCACACCAGAAGTTGTACCAGAAGTTTTAACAGAACCCACACCAGAAGTTGTAGAAGAAGTTGCGCCAGAAGTTTTAACAGAACCCACACCAGAAGTTGCGCCAGAAGTTGTTCAAGAAGTTGTTCAAGAAGTTGTTCAAGAAGTTGCACAAGAAGTTGTACCAGAAGTTTTAACAGAACCCACACCAGAAGTTGTAGAAGAAGTTGTGCCAGAAGTTTTAACAGAACCAACCCCAGAACCCACACCAGAAGTTGCGCCAGAAGTTGCGCCAGAAGTTGTTCAAGAAGTTGCACAAGAAGTTGCACAAGAAGTTTTAACAGAACCCACACCAGAAGTTATTCAAGAAGTTGTACCAGAAGTTGCGCCAGTAGTTATTCAAGAAGTTGCACCAGAACCAACCCCAGAAGTTACGCCAGAAGTTATTCAAGAAGTTATTCAAGAAGTTATTCAAGAAGTTGTTCCTGAAGTTGTTCAAGAAGTTGTTCCTGAAGTTGTTCCTGAAGTTGTTCCTGAAGTTGTTCCTGAAGTTGTTCATGAAGTTGTTCCTGAAGTTGTTCAAGAAGT
>Ga0247839_1004025_pt1 | contig 19384 bp, 15 predicted proteins | sample LaCruzMarch2015__6_FD_192405 | JGI IMG/M metagenome (GOLD analysis project Ga0247839, IMG submission 192405) | Freshwater microbial communities from meromictic Lake La Cruz, Castile-La Mancha, Spain - LaCruzMarch2015_16m | ecosystem: Environmental > Aquatic > Freshwater > Lake | place: Spain... | reverse complement strand
CCGAGGGGCCGGAGATGATCAGCGGCGTGCGCGCCTCGTCGATGAGGATCGAGTCCACCTCGTCGACGATGGCGTAGAAAGGCACGCGTTGCGTCCGCTGCTCGGCGGTGAAGGCCATGTTGTCGCGTAAATAGTCGAAACCATACTCGTTGTTGGTTCCGTAGGTGATGTCCGCGGCATAGGTCTCTTTGCGGCTCACCGGGCGCAGGTGGCGGTAGCCGCCGCCTGCTGGTGCCTCGAACCCGGGATCATAGAGATAGGAGGCCGTATCCGGCCCCATTCCGCCCGAGGAGTTGATCACCCCGACGGAGAGACCCAGCGCGTGGTAAATGCGGCCCATCCAGGTGGCGTCGCGGCGGGCGAGGTAGTCGTTGACGGTGATGACATGGACGCCCTTGCCCGGCAGGGCGTTGAGGTAGGCGGCCAGGGTGGCGACCAGGGTCTTGCCCTCGCCGGTCCGCATCTCGGCGATTTTGCCTTGATGCAGCACCATGCCGCCGACCATCTGGACATCGAAGTGGCGCATCCCGAGCACGCGCCGACCGGTCTCGCGGACCACGGCGAAGGCCTCGGGGAGCAGGCTTTCCACGTCCTCGCCGGCCGCGAGCCGCCCGCGGAATTCTTGGGTCTTGGCCGCGAGCGCCGCATCGGAGAGTGTCTGGACCTCGGGCTCCAGCGCATTGATCCGACTGACGGACTTGAGCAGCTTCTTGACCAGCCGCTCATTGCGGCTGCCGAAGACCTTCTTGAGCAGGTTACTGACCATCGATGGGAAGAGATGCCGTGAGGAAAGTCCCGGAATGATACCGGAATTCGGCGATGCCCGCTGAGCCGGGGTCAGCCCAGGGTCTTTGTCGAATCCGCGTTTCGCTGCGCCAGACGCAAAAGGCGGCCTCGATCAAGATTCCGGCCACTTGAGCTCGCAGGGTGTGTAGTCAGGCCATCCTGGCCTGACACCGTCAGGGCTGGAAGCCCTGACTACGCACGCCGCTGGCCGGGATTACGATCAAGGACCAAAAGGCCGCCGGCCGTTCGGGCCGGCGGCCGCTGCGAGTGGTTGCTGGGCCGTGAGCGATCGGGTCTAGCTGGGATTATCCGGATTCGCCGCGACGAGCACCGATGGTGATTGTCTGCCGACAAACTGGATCGGGTTCAGATGCTCGCCGTTCTTCAGGACCTCAAAGTGGACATGGGGGCCGGTGGCGGTGCCGGTCGCTCCGACGGCGCCGATTTTCTGTCCCTGGCGCACTTGCTGGCCTTCCTGCACCAGATTGGCCTGATTGTGGGCATAGCGGGTCGCGTATCCGTCCACGTGACGCAGCTCGATCATGTTTCCGTAGCCGCTGCGCCGCCCACTGAAGGTGACGAGTCCGTCAGCCACGGCCACGACCGGCGAACCAGAGGGCGCGGCGAAGTCGACGCCTTGGTGAAACAGACGGCGGCCCTTGATCGGATGGATACGAAAGCCGTAGTTCGATGTGATATATCCCGCCCGAACCGGCCAGCCCGACGGCACGGACTTGGCGGTGATATCCCGCTCCATGATCGCCTCTTCGAGGATCTCCAGCTTGCGCTTGCGATCCTTGAGCAGGCCGACCACGCTTCCCAACTCGCTCGCGATCTCCTTGATGGTGTAGTCCCTGGCCAGCCCTTCTTCAGGCCCGCCCTGGGGTGGGGGATTCTGGAAATCGAACTCTTCGGCGCTCAGGCCGGCCATCTCGACCAGACGTTCCCCCAGCGCATCGAGCCGCATGAGTTCGGCCTGCATGTTCCCCAGGCTGGAGGTGATGGCGTCGACGTCCGGTGCGTCCGTGTCATCATTCGCTCTGTCTTGGTTCGGCGTCGTCGGCAGGGTCCGGAATCCGACGGCCAGATCGCTGGTCAGGGCTGGGATAGTGGCGTATCGGCCGAGCCAGAATCCGACGCCACCCCCGGCGACAGCGAACAACAGGACCGCAAGGAGTGCGACAACTGTCTGGCCGCGAACGGTTTTTCTACGATCGAGGTGATACATCAATTGACCTCTGCTGCGTGGTGAATCGGCATAGAGCCGGGTTTATACTACAGATGCCCTGACGAGGCGACCGTCGGGATGCACTTGATGGTTGCGCTGGATCAATCATTTAAATTATTGAATAGAGCAATACTCTGGACTGCTATGCCTGCTAAACGCCCTGTTCGACTTCGTTCCGTGCACGTTCGGGATCTGCTCACCGGCAGCCCGGCAGTCATGCACGCCCTGGAGTGCCAGCGCCGGGAGGACGGTTTGCTGGCGCGGGTGCGTGATCTGCTCAACCCTGGGGCACGGCCGCATTGCCTCCAGGCGACAGCCAGCGAGGACACGCTGACCGTAACCGTGGATGCGGCCGTGTGGGCGACCCGTCTTCGCTATCTGGCGCCTGAGTTGGCGCAGGGCCTGGCATCCGCGGGGATCACCAGGGTGAAGATTCGGGCGCGCCCGAGCGACCAACGAAGGGCGCGGCAGACCACGGGGCGGGTTGCCAGGTTGACCCCCGCGGTCGTTGCTCACCTGACGGCCAGCGCCGAGCATATGGCCGATGCGGGGCTTGCGGAGGTCTTTCGGCGCCTGGCGTCCCGCCAGGGCGTACCCCCGATCGATCCGGACCGCTAGGCGAGTGCCAGCGGCTGGGCGTAGCTGATCGGAGCCCGTGCCCCATCTTTGAACACCGCCTCTTCCCAGGCCTCCGAGTCTGCGACCAGCGCACGCAAGAGTTCGTTGTTCAAGGCATGTCCCGACTTGTAGCCCTTGAAAGCGCCGATCAGGGTGTGGCCAAGGAGATACAGGTCGCCAATGGCGTCCAGGATCTTGTGCTTGACGAACTCGTCCTCGTAGCGCAGGCCCTCCTCATTCAGGACCCGGAACTCATCGACGACCACGGCGTTGTCGAGACTGCCGCCCAGCGCGAGGTTCTGCGCCCGCAGTGCCTCGATGTCACGCAGGAAACCGAAAGTGCGGGCCCGACTGACCTCCTTGACAAAGGATGAGGTAGAGAAATCGATGTTGGCGCGCTTGGCCCTGGCGTTGAAGGCCGGGTGGTCAAAATCGATCGTGAATTCCACGCTGAAGCCGTCATAGGGCTCAAACCGTGCGTACTTGTCGCCATCACGCACCTCAATCGGGCGCTTGATGCGGATAAAGCGTTTGGCGCGATTCTGTTCCTCTACCCCGGCGGACTGGATCAGGAACACGAAGGGGCCGGCGCTGCCGTCCATGATCGGTACCTCCGGCGCGCTGACGTCGACGTAAGCGTTATCGATCCCCAAGCCCGCGAACGCGGACAGCAGGTGCTCAACCGTGGAGATCCGAACATCGCCGTTTACGAGGGTCGTCGAGAGCCGGGTGTCCCCGACGTTGTGCGGACAGGCGCGAATCTCGACCGGCTGGTCAAGGTCGACCCGCCGGAAGATGATCCCGGTATCAGGGGCGGCGGGACGCAGTGTCAGGTAAACCTTGTCGCCAGTGTGCAGGCCCACGCCGGTTGCGCGGATCACGTTCTTCAGCGTGCGTTGTTTGACCATCGTTCGGCCCCCCTCGTCCCAAGACCGCAAAAGGCTGCGCCGACCTCGGCGTAGCACCCTAAATGACGCCCGAGCAGATTCGGGCCTGAGACAAGCTTAGGGTTTTCCCGGAACTTTATCAAGTCCTGAATGGAAGATGCTGCAACGTCTTTGTTTTTTATGTAATTATCACTAGCGGGATTTCCCTGGGTGGCCGCTGCGCTCCGCCCGAGACGAGCACCTGCGGCGACGCCGGGATCCGCCGCGGGCCGACAGCGTCTTGGATCAACAGCCTCGAAGCCGAGTTTCGGATTCCGGCAAGATGGTGTGCCGGCAGGCGCAACGGCCTTGGTCAGGGTTCCGGCCACCCGTCATCAGGGCTGCGCAGGCGCTGCTGGGTCCACCGGTGGGAAAGATGAACCCGGCAGATTGCGCCGGCGCTTGTCCAGGCGGGAACGATCGGCAGTGACGACCGGAGCAAGCACATCCAGCGGATTGCTCCGCCGGACGGTGCCGGGCGATGGTCGCCGTTGCGGCGGAGCCTTACCCGAATCGATTCATCAGCTCACTGTACTGCTTGGATATGACTTCCCATCGGTACTTGCTGCCGGAGATTCGCTTCATCTCTGATCGATTGGCTGCAATTGCCTCGTCACTGAGACCGAGAAGTACCTTCTTCAGCGAGGCGGCATCTTGAAAGAAGAAGGCTTTGCCTTCAGTCGTCTCGCGATTGGTGGCGACGTCAAATGAGAGAATGGCTTGCCCCAGACTCATCGCTTCGACCAGCGACGGCGCCGTACCGCATCTGGAATGCGAATGAATGTACAGGTAACCGTTGCCCCTGACGAAATCAAGCTCGTCTTTCGCGTAGATCGCATCGAGCAAGATCATGTTGTCGCGGTTGCTATAGCGCTTCTTCAATTCCTTGCCATAGCTCGATACGTCCCAGTTGGATACGACAACGAGCTTGAACCGATCGAAATCCTCGAAGGCTTCCAGTAAGAGGTGGATGTTGTTGTCGAGTTGTGCACGAACCACGCTGACGGCATACTGTTCCTTGACGAACGGATACTTGGACGCCAGTGCAGCATGGTCTGCGGCGATCTTGGTCGCGTGATCTCCACCATACCGAATCACGATCGAATCGGCATCGAAGTTGTCTTTCAAACTGCCCCTGTACAACTCGTTGTCAACGATATTGACGTCGGAGAACCGTGCCGCAACCCGATGGTTGAACTTCGCCCACTTTTTTTCGAACCAGGTGAGCTTCTCTCGCTCCCATTCATTCAGCCCGCCATGATTCACCAGCACTTTTGCTTTGCTGAGGAACTTGAGAGGCGTCATGTAACCAGAGCCCACCGGACTTAGATAGAGGATGATGTCCGACCTAGCCAGAGCCATGACATAGGTGATTAGGTCATAGAAGATACCTTTGAAACCATTCGCCTCTATCTTAATGTAAACAAGCTTTGCCCCATGGTATTCCTTCGGCTGCTCCGGATATTTGTGGGCATTGCAATAGACGGTGATGTCGAACTCATCGGCCAGATACTGGCAGAGAAAGTCCGCCAACGTTTCGAATCCGCCATACCTCGCGGGAACGCCATGCGTTCCCACGATGTGAACTCGCGGTTTCTGCGAGATCGGCTTAGAGATATCCGGCATAGTAGTCTTTCAGGTAGATAGCCAACGCCTGCCGCCACTCCTTCATCTGATTCACACCCCGAAGGTCAAGCTTTTTCGTCAGCAGTCGCTCTGACGGCGGCCGCTCGGCGAAATAGATGTCTTTGAAGTGATCCGATCCGACCGGAGTAATCTTGATGTCAGCTTCCTTGCCGAGCAGCTTGACCAGATCCTGGGCGACTTCAAGGCGACTGGTTTGTCCGCCGCAGACGCAGTTGTACAGACCCCAATACTCTTTGGAGATCAGTTCTTTCACTGTCTTCGCGAAGTCGTGAGTGTAGGTAGGAGTGCCGTCTTTGTCGTTTACGATGAACAACTCCTTCCGCCCTTCCTTGATTTGTTTCATCAACTTCTGGATGAACTTCTTGTCTTTGGCGGGGCCTGCGCCCATCATCCATCCCGCACGGCAGACCAGGTAGCGTTGTGCGTTCTCGACGACAAACCGTTCCCCCATGTACTTAGAGCGCGCATAGACGCCCAGTGGATTCGGGGTATCCCAGTCGTCATACAGGTCCTTCTTGCCGTCGAAGATGCCGGCGGTACTAATATAAAGTATTGGAATATTCAGGCTGTTGGCCAACGAAACCGCGTTCTCGACGGCGAGAGTGTTGGTATTGTAGGTGTCGTCGGCATTGAGCTCGCAGAATTCAAGGTCGGTGTAAGCGCCCAAATGGAAGAGATAATCCGGCGCAAAGGCCTTCACGTCGCGTTTGTATGCCTCGAAATCCCGGAAATCCAGGAAAGACAGCCATGTTTCGTTGACGTCTTTGTCCGTGCATTTCAAATCAAAATCTTCTTTGAACTGGGCGTAGAATGCCTCGCCGAGCATCCCGCCGCATCCTGCGATATAAATCTTCTTTTTCATATTCACACTCGTTAGTTGGAGGGTTCTGGGCAGAATCGGGTGACCGCCGCTCCACGGGCGCCGACGGCTCCCTGACGGGACGCGTCACAACAAAAATTCGACACCGGGTCAGGATCGATGGGTGATCAATTGCTCCGCAGTGTCCGCCGACGCACGCCCTGAGTACTGCTCGATCACGCTGAGATAGAGCTTCAATAGTTCGCTGTTGTGTTGTTCAAGTGCGAACTTTGCTTCCAATCGGCTTCGCGCGGCGGTGCCGTAACTGCGTCGGAGGTCCGGATCAGCCATCAAACGTGTCAGGCATTCCTTCAGTGCTGCACGGTCGCCTGGTGGGAATAAGAGGCCGGTCTTCTCATGCAGCACCAGTTCGGGAATGCCCCCGATATCGCCGGCGACCACCGCTTTTCCATGTGCCATGGCTTCCAGGATCGACATCGGGCAGTTTTCGTACCATTCCGAGGGGACGACAATCAGCGATGCGTCACGAATAGTGTTTTCCAACGTGCTGCCTGATAGGTGTCCAAGGTACTTGGCCCTGGGATAGCGTGCCCGCAGGTCGTCCTCCATCGGTCCAGTCCCGGCGACGACCAGCGGCACCTGCTCGGCGATCCCGGCGTGTGCGGCAAGCAGCGTCTCCACGCCTTTCTCCGGCGTCAAGCGCCCAATGTAAAGCGCATATCCCCGGTCATGATGCGAAGCCGAAATCTCACTGCAATCCACACCGTTATAAATCACTTCGACCCGGTCTTTCGGAAAGCGGTGCCGGGTGACGGAGGACCGCATAAACTCGCTGGGTGCGATAAATCGGTCGACTTGTTCGTAACTTCCAAGCAGGCGCTGGACCTGGGCCTCCGCATACAAGAGCAAACTCTTGCTCAGCGAGCCGTCAGCACAGCGATGCTTGATGACGTTCGAGAAGCGGTTATCGAGGCAGTCCGAGCAAACCTGACCATTGCGCAGGCGCGTGTAGGTGGGGCAGACCGGCTTATAGTCGTGTAACGTGAGTACGACGGGTATGTTCCGCCGCTTTGCCACGCGAATGATCGATGGGGTCAGTTGATGGTAAATATTGTGGCAGTGAACGATGTCCGGCCGTGTCTTTTCGATTAGCTGTTCGAACTTCTTCACGGCCTCGGGCGAATGAATCAGACTGAGTGCCGTACCGATCCTGGTGATCGCGCCCAGCGGTTGATCATACAGCCGGTTCGGACTGAAATACTCAGCATAGACACTCGGCAGGTTACGTGAGTCCTGCATCGCAAAATCAATGACATCGAATCCTGCTTCGATCAGGAAGGCACGCTCCTGAAGCATCACGACTTCAGCGCCACCTTTGCGATAGAAGAACTTGTTTGCGAGAAGTGCTCTCAAGTCTCTGGATCCTGGTTCGGGATAACCGCTGAAACATAGTAGCCGCGAAGCGTCGTCAAGGATGATAGCGCCGATGCGGGTGACGGGCAAGACCGTTACGGGGTTGCGCATTGGCATCAAGACCGCAGCAAGAGACCGACGGCGTTGGTGTGATAGCCGGGAAAATCCGTAGCGCGTGCAACCGACCGACGCGCCTCAATCGCCATGGCGGCAAGCGGTGACTGGTCGGTACTGCGGACGCGACGGTAAGTGCCGGATCTATAGCGTCGGCGCGACGGTCGACCAGGTCACGATGTGGCGGGGTTGATGACCGATGCCGAAAAATCTTCGGCCAGAGTCCCCGTCCGGGCTGGCGAGCGGCAGGCAGCGATGTGTTGTCACCTGCGCCGAACTGGCCCTTGCGCTCACAAGAAGAAGTCAGCCGATCGCGTCGCCGGAAGGCTTCAAACACTGTTTACGGTCGATCTCCAGTGACATCCTTGCCGTTTTAGAGGTACAGTTATGCTCGGACCCGTACTCCATCGCGGTTCAAACTCCAGAGCAGTCTGCGCTGCATCCGGTGGTTTCCTGGTAGTGATTAGCGATAACTTTCAGTGCGTTAAGTCTCCTTATGAACGCTCCTCCGTGCTTGTTCGGCTCGCCAGCCAGATGCCGTTGCGCACACTTGGCCGCGTTATTGCTTGTTGGGTTTGAGGCATACCCATCGCCGGCGATGGCTGAGTTACCGCTTGAGACACTCAAAGGTCTGCATCCCTACGCAACCGTCGCTGTTGCTTATGACACCAATCCCTTGCGTCGTTCTGATGAGGCGTCTCGCGTGCCTGCGACAGTACCGTCAGCGCTCTACCAACCCGAGGCAGATACCTACACGACGCTTGCCGCGGGATTTGACACCCAGATCAGTCTCGGGCGCCAGAACCTCTTTCTGAACGCTCGAATCTATCAGGTGCTCTACGACAAGCTCGCCGAGTATGACAACACGGGGGGCGATGCCGCGATCCGCTGGCAGTGGGTCGCAGGAAGTCTCTGGGAGGGGAATCTTGGCTATACATTTGTCCGGCGGCAGCGCGACTTCGCGAACGAGAATGTTCCGACCAACGACATGATCGATCGTAACAGGGTTTATGCAACCGTGCGCCGGCTGCTCTCTCCCCGCTGGCGGCTCGGCGGGCTTGCAAACCTGAACACCACCGCTTTCGACGAGAATGTCGATCTAAATCAAACGCTTTTTGGTATTGGTGTCAATCTCAACTATGTAAGTCTTGCCGGGAGCGTATTCGGCATCGAGACGCGATACTCTGAGGGGCATTACTGGAATGTGGAGGATCGCGACTACGCGCAAGTGAACATCGGCCCGACCGCGGAATGGAAACCGACAGTCAAGACGCTGATCAAGGGTAACATCGAGTACGAGACTTTCAGACACGAAGTGCTGTCCGAGCGTGATTTCGAGGGTTTGGTCGGGCGCATCAGAGCAACTTGGCAAGTCACCGGGAAAACCTCCATCGACGCCTTGGTCTGGCGCGACTTCAGCAATCTGGAGGATGAGAGTGTCAGCTTCGCCATTGTCGATGGCATTAGCCTGGAGCCCACGTGGAGGATCAGCACGAAAACGACCCTGCGCGTTCTCGCAAGTTTTCAGCGCCAGGATTATCAAAGTTTTCAAACTTCCGACGACGTCTCCGAAAATGATTCCCGAGTCGATGACGTGACAACCGTCGGGATATGGTGGGACTGGAAATGGAAAACGAATGTCGGATTATCGTTGGGCTATAGCCTGGGGTCACGTGAGTCCACACGATTACTCAAAGATTACGACTTTCAGAATGTGCAGCTTGCTTTAACGATCGGTCTGTAGCGTCGATAGGCGCCGTGGCGGCTTGCGATTGTCGGTCACAGTATGCCGTCGGCATCGGTCATTGTGGGTTGCAAAGCTGATTAGGAGCAAGAAAATGAGTTCGAGGCGTACCGAGAATGAGTCGCCCGCGTTCGATATGCCGCGGGCGGTCGCAGTGAGTGATACTCAACCTCCGATAGCGACCGGCCGGCGGCCGACTTTGTTATGGGTCCAGACCGCAGACCTGAACCTCATCCTTGACGCTGCAACATGGCTGACGACGGCACAAGCGCTTCGCGAGAATGGTTGGAATGTATTCCTGGTGCAGCCGACATCGGATGGCTCGCCGATTGCGATGCGCGACGGATTGCTGCTGGTTCCAAAGCCGGCGACCTACTTCCTCGGGCAGGTCTTTTTCCATTGGTCGATCATGCGCTGGCTCTTTCATCGTGACGACATCGACGTCGTGATGTTTCATGAGCTGTCAACCGTTATGCTGTTGCCTGCCCGTTTGCGATATGTCTTATCGTCCCGCATCCGTCCGCTATTTATCATGGACGTGCGGACTCTGTTTATGGATGCGGTCACACCGCGTCTGCGAGACCGGCTCCGCGGTTATTACTACCGGTATACCTACCGCTTGGCGAATCTATGGGTCGATGGCTATTTGGTTATCACCGAGCAGATGGCTTCGGCACTGAGCATCAGAACCGAACGCCTTTTTGGTGTATGGCCGTCCGGCGTAGATCTGGGCGCGTTTCGCTCTGCCCTGGAAATGCGGCGCTGGCCCTCCGGCGACGAACCGATACGGCTGGTTTACATCGGCACACTGCGCCACGAGAGAAATTTGTCGGCGCTCTGTCGGGCAGTACTCGAAGCCAACACGCACGGCATGAATTTTCAGCTTTCGATCGTGGGTAGCGGCAACCAGCAAGCGGAACTTGAGGCTCTGGCGAGCACGACATCCGGAGTCGTCAGCGTCGGTCCTCCGGTTCCGCATCGCGAGGTTTGGAAGGTGCTTGCCAATGCCCACGTTGGTGTCTTACCGTTTCCGGACGAGCTGAAGTTCCGCGTGAGTAGTCCGATCAAGCTATTCGAATATATGGCTGCTGGAATGCCGATTTTAGCGACCCGCGTGGTCTGCCACACTGATGTCGTAGGCCAAGATCCCTATGTTTTCTGGGCCGAAACCGCAGATCAGTCAGCGTTGGTGGACGCGCTGAAACAGGTGTGGAGCGGACGCGACATGCTATCTGCATTAGGCCGAGAGTCCAGGAGTGCTGCGGACCGGTGGACGTGGCAGGTATCAGCGGCGAAATTGCAAAGTGGACTTGAACGCGCTGTAAGGGAAAAGAAGGTGCGCACCTGATGGCTTTTTTGGAAACAGAAAAAATGAAACAATCTTTTGACAGCGGCTATTTTCTTTTTTCATTGGACACGGAATTCGCCTGGGGGCACTACGACTACGACGATATTCGCGCTCGTCTGTTCTCGCCCGATGGTTCACGTGAGCGGCGCAAGGTCGAGAAAATACTCAAGATTCTCAATGAATTTGGTATCGTCGGGACTTGGGCGATTGTTGGGCACATGTGGTTTGATCGCTGCATGGACTGTGAGGTCTGTCCGATTCTTGAATGGCGAAATCGCTATTCCTGCGCGGACCAAATTATCGGAACTGATCATCCCCTGTGGTATGCCCGAGACATGATCGAGGGGTTGCTTAACAGCCCAAATCCACAAGAGATCGGTTTTCACGGTTATACCCATACACCCTTCAGCCAGGGAACAATGAGCACCGAGGCGGCACGGATTGAGATTAACGAAGGGGTTCGGGTGGCAGGGCTGAACGGTGTCAAACTCACGGCGATGGTATTTCCGCGAAACCGTATTGGTCACCTCAATCTGTTACGGGAAGCCGGCTTTACCTGCTTTCGCGGCGCGGAAGTCTGGCCGCGTGCTTACTATAGAAAGATAATCGGTAATTTTCTTCGTCATTTCAACCACTATGTCTCTGTTCTCTCAACGCCTCAGGTTTATCTACCATCCATTGATGACTCCGGGCTAGTCAATCTACCCGCGTCGCGATGGTTGTTTGGGCTGAATCGGCGGGTCGATCACGCCTTGGATTCGATCGGTTTGAGTGAGTTGCGTGTCAACAGCATGATCCGTGGTATCCGCCGTGCCGCGCGAGAGAAGAAAGTCATTCATCTATACGCTCATCCCTACGAATTTGAAAATGAACATGATTTCGATAAACTTCGCCGTTTGGCAGCTGCCGTGGCGGAGGAAGTGGCGCTTGGGCACATGCGTTCCGTCGGTATGACGGAAATGGCGAACATTTTTATTGCACGTGCCAAGTGATCATACTTCCCTCATGCCGGCAAGGGGCTGTCCTTGGATCAGTAACTGTTTAGTACGGTTCCAACAACCTGAACCCCGTTTTTTGTGAAGCGTTCAGCGAGTTTCCGCACATCACGTTCGCGCGTCCGGTTCCTGCGGGCGATGATCAATGCACTACCTGACGCCAAAGCGATCATCTCTGCGTCAGAAAACGTGACACTTGCCGGCGTGTCAATAAGTATGATGTCGTAGTACTCCCGCGCCTTTTCCAGGAACACGGCCAGCCCATTGCGAGTCAATAGTTCAGACGGGTTGGGCGGCGTTGGCCCTGAGGTGATGAGCGACAGGTGACTCAGATACGGGATTTGCCTGACGACTTCTTCCGGCGCGAATCCGCATAAGAGTCGACTCAACCCTGGATGCTGCGGCACATTGAAGTTGATGTGTTGTCTTGGATTTCGAAAGTCAGCGTCGACCAGAAGCGTCCTCAAGCCCGCCTGATCCAGGCTGATTGCCAGATTTGCGGCCATATGGCTGCGGCCTTCTCCAGGCGCCGGGCTGGTAATCGCCAAGACATTTCGACCCGGTCGTAACCAGTGTGACACGAGTCGGCTACCGAGTTTCCGTAGCGCCTCGGCATAACTTCCGAGCGGACGTGTCAGCATCACGAGATCTTCGCTCAGCGTGAATGACTTGGAGGTCGGGCTAAGAAGTCCGAACTGCCATGCCAGCGCTTGGGAGAGACCTTCCGCGTCGATCAGGTTCAGATGTATGCAGCACTCGCCGAATGGCAACCGCAGCGTTGCCTGCTGTTCGAGCGCGAAATCTCTGTTTTCAGCGCTGAGCAATTCCAGCATGACCATGATTTCGCCAAGTTTCCGCTGCGAAAAACGCCCGGCCACCAAGTCGTGATTCGGACCCTGCAACTGCACCTCAGTCAGCCACTGGAATTCATGGGCCTTGTCCACAGGTACATCCAGCGCAGGTGTGAGATCGCTCACGGCGGCGGTGATATCGCTTGACGAAGAACTAGAAGATGCTTTCATTGACGTAAATCACATCGTTAGCCTGAATTCGCTGGGTCAACTGTGCGGAAAACTCTTGTTCGGTACCGTCGCCGGACTTGCGTCTGACTTTGATTCCGCGTTCAGTCCCCTTGTCGGTGAGTCCGCTGGCGACAGACAACGCCTGCATAACAGTCATTCCCCGCTCCAGGCGATAGGCCCCAGGCTTATTGACCTGTCCGTAAATGTAGAAACGCTCCATCCTCGGGACGAAGATCCTATCTCCATCCGCGACCGTGGGCTCGGGCGTCACGGCCGAACCCTCCAACAACGAGACCAGATCGATGACTCGGCCGCGGCCGGCCCCCTCATCCTTGCGGGTCACGATGGCGACCTCCCCGGCTTCCTCGCCGAGTCCGCCGGCCTCTGAGATCAGGTCCATAAGAGAACTCCCGCGTGTAATGGGGTACACACCCGGCTTCTTGACCTCTCCTAAGACCGACACCCGCTGACTTTCATATTTATCCACGATGAGAGTCACTTGGGGAGACTTGACGATCTTCTGTTCCTTCAACAGCGACTGGATCTTAAGTTCGGCTTCTCTGCCGGTCAGTCCGCCTAAGGACACTTCACCGATGATCGGAATGGTGACCCCCCCGTTCTCCGCGACTCGGGCGACCGTACTCAGGTCAGCATGTCCGTAGACAGTCACGCGGATGACATCGTTGGCGCCCAAGCGATACGACTGGTCAGCCAGAGCACCCAGCGACAAAACAAAAAGAAGCACGGTGAGCGCCGAAATAATGCTGTTGCGCCGCATCTCATTCTCCTGTATCAGCAGACGACAAAACCTTAAAAGGACTGAGTCCATACCCGCAACCTGCTGCTGCATTCAAGCCTTCGGCAGCCCGCCAAGGTAGCCGGCATCTCCCAGCCCTGCGATGCCTTCTTTCCCGCGGACCCGGCGATCCGCTAACTCCCAAAGCATCACCAGTCCAAGCGCAAACACCAATCCCCCGATAAAGGCACTGGCAACCTTGAGCGCCTTATTGGAAGGCAATGGCTCGGTTGGAGCGACTGCCGGACTCAGTACGGAAATGTTCGTTTGGCCGAGTTCGCTGTGCATCGCATAATCGCTATACACCTGAAGCGCGCGGTCATAGCTGGTTTTGGCACTCTCAAGCTCGCGCAGCAACGGCTGTAATCCGTCGCGCAGTTGCTTCAATTCAAGTACCTTTTTTCGCTGAGTTTCCTCGGCTTGCTGTGCTGCCTCGGACAAGCGCCGGGTCCGCACCGCCTCCGCGCGAGTCGCTGAGACGATCCGCTCAGTCTCGGCGATCAACTTCTGCTGTAGGCTTTCGACCTCCGCCTTGAGTTTGACCAGCTGTGGGTGTCGCTCACCCAGCGAAGTGGAAAGATCGGCGAGTTCTCCTTCTTTGCGGGACAAGTCGATCTGCAAACTATTGATCAGGTCGTTGCCGATGACTTCCGACGCGACACCGCCCGCTCCTGCTGGACTATCCGCCTGAGCGGGTCCGTCAAGCCGGCTCTCCGCCACCCGAAGACCTGCGTCCGCCGCCAGTTTTTCACGCATCAGTTCGTTCAAGTGCTCGGTTTCGACATCGAGTCGCTCGTCGGTCGCGATGATCCCCATCCGCGCCTGATAATCACTGGCTCGATTTTCCGCACGTTCGAGATTCTCCCGGAGTCTGGCAAGCAACTTATCGACTGATTCGGCCGTTTCCAGCGCGGGCGTGCCACCCAACTGTTTGACCGTTTCGCGGTAAGCGTCAACGAAGGCGTTGGCCACGCTGGCGGCGGTAGCGGGATCAGGGTCTTTGTACCAGATGTCGATCAGTCGGGTCTCAATACCGACCGTAACCTCCAATTGCTCCAGCAACGTTCCGACGATCCAGTCTGGAAATGCTTCAGGAGGCGCGTCGGTGCTGTCGAAGCGTTCCCTCCACAGCGGCGAGCCGGACAGCTCGAGTAACGCTGACACTCTCTCAGCGACTGGGCGACTCTTGATGATATCCATCTGCGTGGTGAGGTAGCTGGGCTGCATGCCAACCGGCAGCAACTCGCCGGCGAGTTCTCCCTCCAATGGCTTGCGATAATCGAGCAGGATCGTCGCATGTGTTGAATAGGTGACCGGATTCAGCGTACCCAGAAACAAGGCTGTCGTTGCTGCACCGATTGGGAGCAGCAGCACAAGCCACAGCCGGCTCTTCAGGATCTCTATCAGTGAACTGATCGTCATGGCTCTCTCGTGATCTCAAACAGTCTTAACGATGCAACCGCAACGAACGCGCAGGTCACATGGGTATTGGTTTGATAGAAAAAGGATCACGCATCAATCGCGATCGAATCGCCCGCGGATTTCGGCGAACTGGATCGTCGCGGACACGAAATTTCTTGTAGCAATAAAACCTGCGCTCTGCTGAACGCGTCGCTCGACAGCCGTCACTGCCATGTCCTATTGCGGGGTTTCGCCCCGCCACTGCGGCAACGACCGCCCGGTAATCTCTTCGACCAATCGAATTTCTTCCGCCAAGAGCATGCGCAATCCTTCTCGAGTTGCGGCCGCTACCGGTGGGATCCGTGCTTCCGGCGGGCGACGATTCAAATGCCGGTAAAGCGATTGCAGCCCGGCCTTCTGTGCCGCGCGCCAGACCCCATCGATACCCATAAGGCGCACCAAGTCGCGAGCAGCACGCCGAGCACGTTCGAGCACGCGAGAGCGATGGACATGACTTTCATTCGAGCGCCCCTCGACTGCATTCGAGACGTGTCGATCGTCGACATCAAGAAACCGGTATACCTGCTGAGCGACCGCCTGTGGTTCGCGATCGATTTCTTCCTGAAACAAGACGAGCATACGGGACGCGGGAATATGCCTGAGCCAGCGCAGCAGGTGAGTTCCGTATCGACTCTGTTCGAGGTAAAGCGGGTTATTCGCGAGGCCGGCAACAAACGAGATGTCATCGCCGTGGAAATTACCGAGCCGTACTTCGTGACGGTGGTTGGAAACTGCCCGTTCGACCGGATCGCGCAGCAACACCACCAGTTTAGCTTCCGGCGCATAGGCTTGCAAGCGCTCAGGCACGTTGGCGTCGATGAAGTAGGATGGCGAGATCTCGCCGACCAAGCACCCCGGACGGTCCTGGGGAAACTGCTCCTCATACCATTGATATCCTCTCCCAAAATGATAAGAGAAGAAATCGAGCTCTTTGAGCTTGCTCAACGCGACCTGCGGGTGATCGAGCAAGATATCGTAGAGCCAGGTCGTCGCACATTTTTGGACACCGATACCTACGAACAACTGTCTTTTCACGATCTGATTACCATCATCAGGAACTAGCTGATTCTTAGTCAAGTGGCGCTGCCGCCCCTGCTACACACCTCGTCTAGCGCGAACGGACCATCGGTCGGTCACTGACCGGGCCACGGCACGGCGAAGTTCGCACCGCTGGGAGCCGGTGCGCGGCATGCGGCGCTCCGTTGGCGGCACCTTTTCGTCGTGCCTAGGTGACCAACCCGGTGACGTTAGCGTAAGCCTAGCATGTCGCGCCGCCTTGCGCATCGGTGCGAAGGGGTGCGTGCTCTGCGGGGCCTTGATGACGGTTCCGGCCACGGAATCTCTTAGGGTGGACAAGCGCGGCGCAGTCCACCAGCGGCGGAGCGGGATTCGGTGGACTGCACTAGCGCTTTTCCACCCGGCCGGAAGGATGATCCAGGCCGGCTGCGGCCCCGAGTCGGGGCACGCGCGACGCGCGATGGACCATAGATCCTCTTGGCGGCGCCGCGCTGGTTCGGACATCCTGCTCACGCGTCACGCGTCACGCATTGCCGCCGCTGTCGGGGGTGGTTTGCGCTCCGGCGCATGGGCCGACAAATCTTTCGCTGGGGCCGCCCGTCGTTTCTCAAGGCGGCAGCGCTGTACTTGCTATTCGGCGTTGCCGCCAACGACAGGGGCCGCGGCCATGCTTTGAGCAGTACTGTTCCGCCACTTGCTTATTGACCAGGATCCGCGTCGTTACTGTGATGATCCGAAAAGGGACGTTGTTACTGATGTGAGAACGCGATCACACTGCACGAAGCAGCTGGGAAATTAACGAGAACCGCGTCACGACTCCCGGGGGAGTGCTCCGCTATAGTTTCGCCAACGGTGGACAGCAGTTCATCGACTCAGCAAGACGTAAAGGGAGCTTTGCCGACATTGTTCGGCAAACTAAGCGTAACTCAAACGCCCATGGGGCACCAAGATGAAAACCCAGCAGACGATCTCCATTTCCACCGCGAAGCTAAATCCGGTATGTCGGCACACACGGCTCTTTCATGCCATGAAGCTGCTGTTGCTCGCTGGGGTAGTGGTTGGTGCCAATGGCGTCATCATTGGCACTGCCGGGGCCGCGGTAGACAGTTGCGGGGCGCCGCCGAGCACCTTGGCGACCGGTGCCGCTACATTCTTGTGGCAGAACTGCGCGACCGGAACTTGGACGCTGTCGACGACCGGCGGGCGCAGTGCGACCAATTTGACCTATATCGGTACAGTGACGGGCGCGCAGGCGGCGGAGTCAGTCGTCAAATCGTCGATCGAGACAACCGATCTATTGGATAATAGCGATCCGTCGATCATCCAATTCCTTTTGCTTTCCAAAGGAACGGCCAAAGATGCTTTTGATTTCAAGTTTCCGTCTGGTGCGCCGGTGTGCGTTAACGTGACGGCGCCGACCGGCGTTCTGCTGGTCGGGCCCAGTCGGACGCCGGTCAGTTCGCCCGTGGATCTGCGGACCATGGGGCCGTGCGGTCATCCTTATCTGGAAGACGCGGATACCACCGACAGTGTGGATACCGAAGTTGATTCCGACCTGGGCGAGCGGCCGTTCCCCCGGATCACCACCGGCCCGATTCGGGTCAGCGGCACCGCCGAGCAATTCTCAAAATATGACGTGATCGAGGCGAAGTCGTCCCGCTTCAGTTGGATGGCAACAGTCCAGGCGATCAATCCGGATACCGCGGCCTTGCGTATCCATTCACCGTTCGGCTACCAGGGCTATGGCGATGCAAACCCCTGCGCCTTCGGCAGCGGCATGCCCTTCAACGGCACCGGCCCTGCCACCACCGGCTGTGAGGTCTATGCCGGTCACTGGCTCTATGCCCCCGGCAGTCCGTTGCTGAGCGCCATCACCGCCACCACGACCTCCGTCCAGGTCTCCGACCCGAGTCGGTTCACCGCCGGCCGCTATATCGTCATCTATGACGGTGGTGCGGGCGCCTTCCTCAATGCGGAACATGCGCGCGTCACCGCGGTGAACACCGCGACCAAGACCTTGACCCTGAGCACTCGCGGCATGAAATCGACCGCCCGATCGCATCCGGCGGGCGCGATCGTCGCCGAGCATGTCATCGGCAATGGCGACGCCGGCGAGCCCGAGATCTGGGTCTACAACCACAGCACCACCTGTCCGCTGGACGCCAACGGCAAACGCATGAACCAGATCATGGCCGAATGGCTGGCCGCCAACTACGACAAGGATCAAAACGGCAAGGCGACAACCGCCAAGATCGCCGGCGTGATGTTCGACACGGACTTCCATTTCATCATGGATTCCTATAATAAGAAACCGGATGTCAATAACGATCTGGTGCTGGATGAGGGAATCTCCTCCACCGGTGTCAACCTCTGGGGTCAAGGGCTGGATGACTTCTATACCATCTTGCGCGAGCGTATACCAAATGCGCTGATCGTCGGTGGGATGACCGAGTCCCGCGGCTTCACCTCGCTGAACGGCAACGATATGGAAGCCTGGCCCCAGCGGAACATCGGCAGCGCGGCACCCGATTATCGGGAGATCGACGGCCGATTGTCGCAGTATAGCATGCTGATGCACCAGGGCAATATCGGCCCCCGCTATTCGCAGACCATCAATCGGGTGTCGACCCTGCGCTATGAGTATTACGATACGCCCGGAACCAGCAATGCGCCATTCCGCTTCAGCCTGGGCCTGACCTTACTCGATGACGGCTACTACGCGCAGGAGAACAATACCGGCGTGGGCGACCCCTGGTGGGACGAGTATGCTGTCGACGTGGTGGCCGGCTCGCCGACCTTCGGTCGGGCCATCGCCTCGAACCCGGCGAACGAGGCACAGGTGCTCCAGCACAAGGGCTGGATGGGATTCCCGCTGGGGCCGCGCTATCGCATCTATGACCCGGTGGTCTTTGCCCCCGAGCGTAATCTGCTGACAAACGGCAATTTCGACACGAACGTGACCGGCTGGAGCGGGCTCAATGTCTCGGTGACACGTGAAAGCGGCGCGGCCAACGTCATGGAGGGCACGGGTGCGCTGCGCATTAGCCCACATAAAGTGTATGCGAAGACGGAGGCCGGTGCCGCCGCCAAGGGTCCGACGCTGAGCCTCCAGAGCGGAGTTCAGTACACGTTGGCCTTCGCCGTGAAGTCCAGCGCCATCCGCACGATCCAGGTCGCGGTGGGCGAGGAAACCGAACAGATGACGATCCCCGCGCAGTGGAGCCGGCAGGTGTTTACGTTCACCGCCCCGCGCACCGGCAATTTCCAGGTGAAGTTCAACGTGGGCCGCGAGAGCACCGATGTGTGGGTTGACTCGGTGTACCTGTTCGCCGGCAATGCCGATGTGTTCCGGCGCGACTTCGACAACGCGGTGGTGGTGGTCAATGCGACACCGACCGCACGGACGGTCGATCTTGGCGGCACCTTCCAGCGCATCCGCGGCACCGGAC
>Ga0247839_1004023_pt1 | contig 19387 bp, 21 predicted proteins | sample LaCruzMarch2015__6_FD_192405 | JGI IMG/M metagenome (GOLD analysis project Ga0247839, IMG submission 192405) | Freshwater microbial communities from meromictic Lake La Cruz, Castile-La Mancha, Spain - LaCruzMarch2015_16m | ecosystem: Environmental > Aquatic > Freshwater > Lake | place: Spain... | reverse complement strand
AAGCGACGCAGGCCCAGGGCTTTCTCTCCTGCCAGGGCCAGCCGACCCTGCCTTATGGACTGTGCGTCGGCGACCCGCAGGCGACTGGCGGGGTGGTGGCCGCGCTCATGACCCAACCGGCTGCCGACGGCAGCGGCGCGACCTTCGACCTGGGCTGCGTGTGCATACCGTCCTACCTCGGCGGGCCCTCGGCCCCCGACCCCACCAACGGCTCCAGCCTGCTCGGCGGCGTCCTGGTCGGTGCCCGCGCGGCCTATCCCAATGCCCAGTGCGATTAGGTCCATGATAATGGGAGGATAACGAGGCGAAGGCCGGGGCTTGAATTGCCGGACCGGGCAGCGCATAGTGGCGCTGCCAGGGCCCTTGGCCCCCACTGACCGCTAGGGCCGGGGACGCGGTCTTATTGCGGCGTATCTCATCGTGCGGACCAGACCACCGGCGGTCTGCGGTCCGCCTGCGATGGTGACGAATCACCGAGACCGTGGAGCATTTACCCATGAATGACGTTCGCCAGGAGACCGATAGCCTCGGCGCGGTCGAGATTCCGGCCGATCGGCTGTGGGGCGCCCAGACCCAACGCTCGCTGGAGCACTTCAGCATCGGCATGGACCTGATCCCGCGCGAGATGATTGCCGCCTATGCGACGCTGAAGAAGGCGGCGGCGCATGCCAATCAGGCGGGCGGCCGTCTGGACGACCGCCGGCATGGTCTGATCGTGCAGGTCTGCGACGAGATCCTGGGCGGGCAGCATCAGGATATGTTTCCGCTGCATGTCTGGATGACCGGCAGCGGGACTCAGTTCAACATGAACGTGAACGAGGTGATCAGCAATCGCTGCTGCCAACTCGCCGGCACCCCGCTGGGCAGCAAGACACCGGTGCATCCCAACGATCACGTCAACATGTCGCAGTCGTCCAACGACTCCTTTCCCTCGGCGATGTCCATCGCCGCCGCCGTCGGTGTGACGGCGCGGCTGCTGCCGGCGGTGACGGCCTTGCGCGACGCCATCGCCGTGAAGGCACAGGACTGGCAGGCTGTCATCAAGATCGGCCGCACCCATATGCAGGATGCGACGCCGTTGACACTCGGGCAGGAATGGTCCGGCTATGCGGGGATGCTCACCGACAATCTCGATCGCATTCCGGATGCGCTCACCGGCGTCTATCGTCTGGCGCTCGGCGGCACGGCGGTCGGCACCGGACTGAATTCGGCGCCGGGGTTTGCCGAGGCGGCCGCGGCGCAGATCGCCGGCCTGACCGGGCTGCCGTTCCTCACCGCCCCGAACAAGTTTGCCGTGCAGGGCGCCCACGACGCGCTGGTGCACCTGTCGGGCACCCTGCGCACCTTGGCCGTCTCGCTCTATAAGATCGGCAACGACATACGCCTGATGTCGTGCGGCCCGCGGGCCGGCTTCGCCGAATTGATCATCCCCACCAACGAACCCGGCTCATCGATTATGCCGGGCAAGGTGAACCCGACTCAGGCGGAGGCCCTGACGATGATCGCCGCCCAGGTGATGGCCAACGATGTGGCCGTCGGCCTGGGCGGGGCCGGCGGTTACCTGGAGATGAACGTCTACAAACCGCTGATCATCTTCAACCTCACTCACTCGCTCACCCTCCTGACGGACGGCTGTACGAACTTCCGCCGGTTCCTGGTGGAGGGCACGCGGCCGAATCTGAAGAAGATCAAGGAAGACCTCGACCGCTCGCTGATGCTGGTGACGGCCCTGGCGCCGGTCATCGGCTACGACAAGGCGTCGCAGATCGCCCACTTCGCGATGGATCATGACCTGACGCTGAAGGCCGCGGCAATGCAACTCGGCCTGGTCGACGAGCAGACGTTCGACCGCGTCGTCGATCCCGCCAAGATGATCGCGCCATACGTCGCCGCCGCGCACTGAAGCACGCTCGACTCCAACGACGAACCCAACCACTTCGAGGAGACTCCAATCATGGCGACCACGACCAAACGCGGGACTGAACTGCTGCGTGACTCCACTCTGAACAAGTCGACCGCCTTCACCGAGGCCGAGAAACAGGCCCTCGGCCTAGTCGGTCTGGTGCCGGATGTCACCGAGACCGAAGACCTGCAACTGCGCCGTGTGATGGTGCAGCTCGGGCACAAGCACTCGGACCTGGACCGCTATATCTATCTCATCAATCTGCTGGACCACGACGAGACGCTGTTCTATCGCACCGTCATGTCCGATCCGCAGCGTTTCCTGCCGATCGTCTACGATCCCACGATCGGTGAGGCCTGCATCAAGTTCGGCCACATCTTTCGGCAGCCGCGCGGTATGTACCTGTCGCTCACGCGCCGCGGCAAGGTCAAGGAGATCCTCGCAAATTGGCCGCAGAAGGACATTCGCTTCATCTGCGTCACCGACGGCGGCCGGATCCTGGGCCTGGGCGATCTGGGTGCCAACGGCATGGGCATACCGATCGGCAAGCTGCAACTCTACACCGCCGCGGCCGGCGTGCCGCCCCAATACCTGCTGCCGATGTTGTTGGACGCGGGCACCAACACCCAGCAGTTGCTCGACGACCCGCTGTATCTGGGGCTGCGTCAGCGGCGGCCCACGACGGCCGAGCTGTTCTCATTCGTCGATGAGTTCGTCGCCGCGGTGCAGGAGGTGTTTCCGCGCTGCTGCATCCATTTCGAGGACTGGACCGGTGTCGATGCCGTACACCTGCTGGAGCGCTACCGCGACCATTACTGTGTCTATAATGACGACGTACAGGGTACGGCCGGCATCACCCTGGCCGGGATGATCAACGCGGCCAGGCTCAAGGGCACCCAACTGAAGGACGAGACCTATCTGTTCCTCGGCGCGGGTTCGGCCGGTATCGGGCTGGCTAACCTGCTGTGTACGGCGCTCGTGGGGCAAGGGATGGCGCTCGCGGCGGCCCGGTCACGGGTGCATCTGTTCGACGTCAACGGCCTGCTCGAATCGACCCGCACGGACCTGGTGGATTTCCAGCAGCCCTACGCGCACCCGCACGCCCCGACCAAGGATTTTCTGGCGGCCATCGAGGACATCAAGCCGTCAACCATTATCGGTGTCAGTACGATCGGCGGCGCCTTCACCCAACCGGTGGTCGAGGCGATGGCGCGGATCAATGAGCGGCCGGTGATTCTGGCGCTGTCGAACCCCACCGAGCATGCCGAGTGTACGGCCGAGCAGGCCTATCAATGGTCGCAGGGCCGGGCCATCTATGCCGCCGGGGTGCCATTCCCGCCGGTGATCTATAACGGCCAGACCCTGCTGCCGGGGCAAGCCAACAATTTCTATATTTTCCCCGCGATCGGCATGGCGATCTTCGCCACCCAGGCCACCCGGGTGACGGACGAGATGTTCATCGCCGCCGCGTCGGCGGTCGCCGATCAGGTGCCGCCCGAGCAACTGCGGCAGGGTCTGCTCTACCCGCTCCAGGCCAATATTCTCGAGGTCGAGATCCAGACCGCCGCCTGCGTGGCAAAGCTGGTATTCGATGCGGGACTGGCGCGCGTCGAACGTCCGGACGATCTGCCGGCCTTCATCCGGCGGCATGTCTATCAGCCGCAGTATGCGGCGCTGATCTGAGATCGGTCCGGCCTGTCCCTCGCCCCTGGCGAGCCCGCTGTGGCATGGCAGCCCCTGGGTTTTCGCCCTGATGAACAACGTCTGGTCGCTGACCAAGTGGTGACGCCGGACGACCGTGCCGACCGGCAGATCCGCGCACAGATTCAGTTCCTGTTTGCCGAGTAGCGACCAACGACACCGTGGAGACTGGTATGTTCGAGAAGATGAGATCGTCGGCAGCCCCGCTGCCTATCCTAATGGCCGCCGCCTTGGCGGGCGCCCTGCTCGCCGGCACGGCGGCAGACGCCTGCACGACGCTGACGATCACCGACACCAACGGCGGCGTCTACTTGGGCCGCACCATGGAGTTTGCGCTCGACCTCCCCTGGCAGGTCACCTACTTCCCGGCGGGACGGGAATACACCTCCAAACTCGCCGACGGCACGCCGGGGCTTGCCTACCGGACCAAGTACCGGATGATGGCGGTGACCATGCCTTTGGCCTCCCCGACCGATCTCAAGGTCGTAGACGGTTTGAATGCGGAGGGACTGACCTTCAGCGCACTGGCCTTCCCGGCCGTCGGCCCGGAGGGCGACCCGGAGGGCCTGCGCAAGGCGCTTGCCGCCGTCGACCTCGGCTCTTGGGCCTTGGGCCAATTTGCGACCGTCGCCGAGGTGAAGACGGCACTGGAAGCGCAGCCGGTGATCCTCACGCCGCTGTCGACGCTGGGTAATGCGCGGACCCCCCTTCACTATGTCCTGCATGACCGGACCGGGGCGGGGATCGTGATTGAATACGCGGACGCAAAGCAGACCGTCTATGACAATCCCGTCAACGTCATGACCAACGGCCCGCGCTTCCCCTGGCACCTGACCAACCTGGGCAACTACAGCTTCCTCACCAATGTGGATAACTCGCAGGGAACATTCGGCCACTTCAAGGCAGTCCCGGCCGACAGCGGGATCGCCACGGCCGGATTGCCCGCGGCCAATACCTCGGTGGCCCGCTTCGTGCGCGCCGCCTATTATTCGCAATATGCCGAAAGGGTGGCGGACCCGGATGCCGCCGTCCGTACCCTGGCGCATGTAATGAATAACTTCGACCGGCCCGTCGCGATTACCATCGATGCGTCCACTTCGCCCCTGGCTAACGAGGGGGTCGCCGGGGCGATGCGCACCACCGGCAAGGATGCGCCGGTCTTCACCAGCGAGTCTACCAAATGGACGTCATTGAGCGACCTCAACCGCGGCCGTTTCTCTATCCGTCCACAGGGCGCGATGAATTACACCACGTTCGATCTGCAGCGGCTGGCGCGGGTGAAGGAGGTCAAGTCCATCCCCATGCACAAGCTCGACGGGACGGCGGCGGACGGCTCCGGCTGGTTCTGAACCATCGGCGCGGTGGCCGGGCGAGTGCCGTCGAAGACCGGCGGCGCGCCGACGCTGGCTTATGAACAGACCCAGTGGGCGACGGTCCATGATCTCAAGAACCGGATCAGCTATTTCCGGACCTACGGCAACCTCGATTTCCGAAAGGTCGAACTGAATCGGGTTGACTTCGACGGCAAGGCGATCCAGCACGTTGCGATGCCGACGGTGATGGAAGTCGAGGACGTGACGCCGACGCGATAGGCGACTCGCAAGAGTGGCTTGAACAGTTTTTTGCTATGACTGCCCCGCTTGACTCACTGTGCAACACGTCCAACTGGACCAGTGTTCAACTTGTTCCTGCCAGGGTCCATAGGGCCACGGGCAGGATGGGGCCGCGGCCAAGCTGCCGTGGCATCGTCGCGGCTGAAGCCGCTCCCAGGAGGGACTTTCGAGTATGAAGTTGTCAGTGCTCATCGTCGCCATCCTGTGCTGCGTAACAGCGCTTGCCGAAGAACCGGTGCCGGTGCCGACGCCGGTCCCGGCCGACGCCGAGATTCAGCGCATCCTGATCGAGCGCTTAGGTGACCGGGCAGACCGGGTCGCGATTGTCGTCGGGATCATCGAGCCCGCCGGGCGCCGCGTGGTGTCCCATGGGCGCCGCGACCGGAATGATCAACGTGACGTCAACCGGGACACGGTATTTGAGATCGGCTCGATCACCAAGGTCTTCACCTCGCTGCTGTTGGCGGACATGGTCCGGCGCGGCACGGTTGCGTTGACGGATCCGGTCGCCAAGTATCTTCCGTCAGATGTGAAGATGCCCGAGCGCGGCGGCCGGACGATCACGCTGGAAGACCTGGCGAGGCATCGCTCGGGTCTTCCTCCCATGCCGACCAATCTTGCTGAGGGTGGTGATCTGAAGGATGCTTATGCCGGCTATTCGGTGAAACAGCTCTATGAGTATCTTTCCGGCTGCCAGTTGCCGCGGGAGGGGGTCGCCGAATTCGCGTACTCCAATCTCGGTGCCGGCCTGCTCGGTCATGCCTTGGCCCTGGCTGCCGGCGATAGTTATGAGACCCTGGTGCGGACCCGCATCAGCGAGCCGCTGCGGATGGGCAGTACGGCGATCACCTTGTCGCCGGATCTGCGGTCCCGCTTGGCGGCCGGTCACGATGTCTACCTGAAACCCACTGCGAGCTGGACTATACCGACGCTCGCCGGTGCCGGGGCCTTGCATTCGACGGTGACGGATCTGCTCTCATTCCTGGCCGTGCAACTCGGGTATCAGGCCTGCGATCTCGGCCCCGCGATCACCGCGACGCAGGTGGATCGGCGTCCGGCAGTCGCCGGCATGGAGATCGGCCTGGGTTGGTTGATGAAGCCGAACAAGGGCTCGGAGATCATCTGGCATAACGGTGGCACGAACGGCTACCGCGCATTCATCGGCTTTGATCCCCAAGCCCGAACCGGCGTGGTGGTCCTGTCGAATATGGTGACGCCGGGCGGTGTCGATGACCTCGGATTCCATCTGCTGGACCCGGACCTCCCGCTCTTGCCGCCCGACTCGCCCTTGCTGCAACCGCCGCGGGGGCGTACTGAGATCACGCTTGACGCCGAGATCCTCGACGGCTACGTCGGAGACTATGAGTTTGCCCCGGGCGTGCTCATGTCGATCACGCGTGCCGGTGGTCAGCTTTACGCCCGGATTACCGGCCAACCCCGCATCGAGGTGTTTGCCGAGAGTGAACGGCAGTTCTTCTTCAAGGCCGTCGATGCGCACATCACCTTTGAAACCGATGGGCAGCCGCCGACAAGAGCTTTGCTCTTTCGCCAAGGGGATCAAGAGCATCGTGCGACGCGCGTCGCACGCTAGCCAGGTCTGTCGCCGCCGCCGCGCCACACGACGAGTGGTCGCAACACCAGGCCGCGGCGGTCGGCGCCCCGGACAACGGGAGGTCGACGCCTGCGCGTGAAGGCGGCCCGCGCACGCGTCAGCCTCCGGTAGCCGTCGGTATTCTTCGACCGGCGCCCCCCGGATGGCCGTCTTGGTGCTATGGTTAGCGTGCCACCCTCTACTTCCCGGGCGCGGGGCCTTAAGTCCCGCCCGGGCGCTGTACCAACGCGATCGGAGTGCCCCATGTTGCTCACCGCCTTCCTGTCCGGCCTTGCCCTCTACTCGATCTATCGGGTCGTGATCCGCGCCTTCTACACCGTCAAGCCCAATGAGCGGGCGGTGCTGACCTCCTTCGGGCGCGCCCAGCGCTTCGGCGACCAGCGGGTGGAGGACCCGCGCATGAGCGAGGAGGAGCGGGCGCGCTACCGCTCCTTCGTCTTCGGGGTCGCGGACCCGCTCCAGCACGTCATGGGCTATTTCATCTCAGCACGGCGCGCGCCGATGCCGAACAGCAGATCACCATGAGCAAGCGGGCGGTCGACATCGCCACCAATACCGCTCAGGCGGAGGTGGCGCCGCTCAAGGAACTGGCGCAGACTTGAGATTTCGCAAGCGGCCCCGGCCTCGTCGCTGCTAACGGCCATGGCAGGAAGATCAGCCAGCCCGGAGGATGAAAGGCGTGTGTGGGAGCGGCGTCCAGCCGCACGCGATGCGACGCCACGGTTACCCGCGACGCTGCGGACGTTTGCGGATGGAAACCAGTCAGTGTCATTTACAATGGCATGACCTGTTCGAGCCGCCGTCTGCCCCAGCCAAAGGACCCGCGCCGATCCTCGCCTACCTGCAAGTCCACCCCGGCTGGCACGGCAAAGAGGCCATCCGCGCCGCGACCTGCTTCGCCGATCGCTGCGATCCGTCGCTCGCATCGACAGGTTCCCGTCAATCCTTTCCGGGGGTTATCCATGAATACACAACCGCAACCAGGCTTCACACCGCCGGAGTATCTGGCCTGGGAACGCCAGCAGGAAACCCGCCACGAATTTTTCGACGGCGAGATTTTCGCCATGACCGGGGCGAGCCGCGAACATAACCTGGTGTGCCTCAATATCGCCGCCAGTCTGCATACCCAACTGCGTGGTAAACCCTGTGAGGTCTATAACAACGATATGCGCGTGAAGGTCAGCCAGACCGGCATGTACACCTACCCGGACATCGTGGCCGCCTGCGCCGAACCCCAATTCGAGGACGCCGAGGTCGACACCCTTCTCAACCCGGTGTTGATCATCGAGGTGCTGTCCGACTCCACCGAACAGTACGATCGCGGCGCCAAGTTCCGGCACTACCGAACACTTCCGTCCTTGCAGGACTATCTGCTGGTCGCACAGACCGAATGTCGGGTGGAACATTACGCCCGTGAGGCGGCCAGCCGCTGGCTGTTGGCCGAATATCGGAGCCTCGACGACACGATCGACCTGGCCGCGGTGGGCTGTCGGTTGCTGCTGCGCGAGATGTACGAGCGGGTGCCGTTATGAGTCTGTGTTTTGTCACCGAGGACTGAAGATCATGGCGCTTGTCATCCCCGACGCTACCCTCCATGCCTGTCATCTGACATCGGCCGAGATCAAACAGGAACTGGCGATCCTGCTGTTCGAGAAGGATCGCCTGACCCTGACTCAAGCGGCATCGCTTGCCGAGATGCGTCCGATGCAATTCCAGCATCTGTTGGCTGGCCGCGGTATCTCTCCGCACTACGATGTAGCCGAGTACGAGCAGGACGTGCTCACCTTGCAACAATTGGGAATGCGCTGACATGATCGTCAGCAATACCTCCCCGATCATCAATCTTGCCTGCATTGATCGATGAGCGGCGCGGCAGGCGCGTGGCGCAAGGACTGGGCCTCCCGGTGATTGGTTTGATGGGGGTGTTGCTGGTGGCCAAGAACAGAGGTCTGGTCAGCCGCTTGCGGCCACTCCATTGTGGTTTGTATCCGCTGTGCCTGCCTGGGCTCCAAGTGACTCGGTCAAGGCGAAGGTGAATAGGCCGGCCCCGCCGCCAAGATCCGGCGATTCCCGCGAGGACTGCCGACCCTTGGATGCAGAGAGCACCATGACCCCGTTGTGCCGGCCGGTGAAGAACCCGCGTGCAAGGTCGTCGTTAGGCGCCACCGTCTCGTTGACCATGCCTCCTGAACGGCATGCATCGAGCAGCAGGATAACCCGCCCTGGGATCCGCGCCAGCCGCTCGCTGAGGAGCGACCAACTCACCCCGCCAGTATCCCGGTTCTGCAAAGTCCCCTGCGGGGTGAGAAAGTAGAAGGTACCATCACCAGATTGAACGCCATGACCGGAGAGTGAGATCACCACCAGGTCCCCTTTATCGACAGCGGTCAGGGCATCCAGCCGTTCCAGGAAGGCGGAGGGTGTCATCTGCTCATTGACCATTGCATTGCCGTAGACATGCGCGAAAAGTCGCCCCTCCTGGCCTTTGAGGGCATTGATGAGGTGTGTCGTGTCTCTGTCTGCGAATTGGAGTTGCTGGTCGGGACGGAGCTTCGGATAACGGCTCACCCCAACCGCAAGAACGTAAAGGTCCGGCTTGGCCTTGGCGGTCTGCTCGGACTCGACGTCGACAAAGGCTTCCCGACTGGAAAAACCGCGTTCGTCGAAGGCGACCGCGGTGATGCGATTTTTCCAGGGGGGGTACCAGAGGGGAGGGGGGTTACGCTGGGGGGTTTTCGGGGGGTTTGCGCAGATCCGGCCAAACCCTGCCAAAACTCCCGCCCCCACATCGACCTGTACCGGTTCATCGATTGGATTCTGCGCCTGCCCGATGACCTGGAACTGCAATATACCGACGCGATCTTCGCCATCGAGGAGAGTCTCACCATGCCCTATGTCACACTTGAGGAGCGTCGCGGCGAGGCACGCGGCAGCGCCCGCCTGTTGCGCGGCCTGCTCGAACAGCGCTTCGGTCCGCTGCCGCCGGAGGTGCCGACGCGGCTGGAGACGGCCGAGGTCGATCGCCTCCTGGCCTGGGGCGAGCGCGTCCTCGATGCCCGCACGCTGGCGGATGTCTTCGTGGATGATCCGCTCTAGCGTGTTGGGGATCGATAGGCGGCTCGTCTGTCGCCGGAAGTCCAGGCGCGTGGCGGTCGGCGCCGCGGACAACTGGAGGTCGACGCTTTAGCGGGAGGGCCGCCCGCTAAAGCCTCGGCCTCCGGTGGCTCAGGGGAATTCGGGCGCCGGCCGGATTTCGGCCAGGTGCGACCCCGAGTCGATCTGCGCTCCCCGGATGGCCGTCTTAGTGCTATGGTTAGCGTGCCACCCCCGGCAGCCCGGGCGCGGGCCTTATGTCCCGCCCGGGCGCTGCCCTAACGCGATCGGAGTGCCCCATGTTGCTCACCGCCTTCCTGTCCGGCCTTGCCCTGTATTCGATCTATCGGGTCGTGATCCGCGCCTTCTACACCGTCAAGCCCAATGAACGGGCGGTGCTGACCTCCTTCGGGCGCGCCCAGCGCTTCGGCGACCAGCGGGTGGAGGACCCGCGCATGACCGAGGAGGAGCGGGCGCGCTACCGCTTCCCGCGCCTGCACGTCATCGGCCCCGGCGGACCCTACTTCAAGTGGCCCTGGCAGGAGGTCCACAAGGTCGATGTGGCCACCCAGGCGCTCGACCTGACCTGGGACCCGACCAAGCGCCAGGACACGATCGAGGCCGTGACCAAGGACAATCTGACCACCGGGGTCAACGGCCAGGTCCGCTTTCGGGTGGCGGAGGACAACCTCTACCCCTTCGTCTTCGGGGTCGCGGACCCGCTCCAGCACGTCATGGGCTATTTCATCTCGGTGCTGCGCGAGCGCATCGCCAACTTTTCGGACCCCAAGGGCCAGGGACTGCTCACGCTGGCCCCGGCCGACGCCCAGACGGCGGCCGCGCCGGTCTCCGAGGCGCTGGGCGACGGTGCCGGACCAGACCTCTCGGAGGGGGTCTCGATCAATGACCTGCGCAAGAATCTGCCGCTGTTGAACGCCTTCATGGAGCAGCAGTGCGTGACCACCGGCAGCCGCTACGGGATCGAGTTGGAGGCGGCCCTGATCACCCAGATCGACCCGCCGCTGGAGGTGGACCGGGCCCTGTCCGCCATCAACAGCACCCGCAACCAGGTCGCCGCGGACATCAGCACGGCGCGCGCCGATGCCGAACAGCAGATCACCATGAGCAAGCGGGCGGTCGACATCGCCACCAATACCGCGCAGGCGGAGGTGGCGCCGCTCAAGGAGCTGGCGCAGACGCTGGTCGGCATCAAGGGGGAGGGGGGCAGCGCGGCGCTCGCCGCCTATGTGCGCAACATGCGCATCCCGCTGCTCAGGCGCGCCCGGCGCATCGTGCAGACCACCGGCAACCCGACCCCCGACCGGACCTGAAGGAGACCCGCCATGCCCATCGACGAAACCATCGCCCCCGTCATCGCCCTCATCATGGGCCTGATCTTCATCCCGCTGGTGCTCACGGCCACCAGCCGGCTCGGACTCTACACCATCGTCAAGGAGCGCGAGGCCCAGGTCTACACCCTGTTCGGGCGGGTCCTGGGGGTCCTGGACGAGGCCGGGCTGCGCTTTCCGCTCCTGCACTTCGGGTTCCCGGCGCTCTTGACGCCCTTCTTCGGCAAGCGCTATCTGGTGGACACGGCGCTGCGCCAATACTATCTGCGCGACCAGATGGTCAACTCGGAGGAGGGCACGCCCATGGGGGTGGGCATCTGGTACGAGATGCGGGTGAGTAACCCCGAGGCCTTTCTGTTCCGCAACGCCAACCCGGACGGTTCGCTCCAGGCCAATGTCGCCAGTTCCACCATCTCGACGCTCAGCAACCTGGAGATGGACAAGATGCTGGAGGACCGCCACCAGTTGAGCCGCGAGGTGCGGGCCACCGTCTCGCCCCTGTCGGAGAAGTGGGGCTATCAGCTTGGGTCGGTCTACATCCGCAAGGTCGCCTTCACGGACCGCCAGATGGTCGACAACATCACCGAGAAGGTCGTCAAGCGTCTGGTCCAGGTCACCAGCGCGATGAAGCAGGACGGCGAGAACCGGGTCGGCCTGATCCGCAGCCAGACCGCCTTCAAGGTCTCGCAGCGGATGGCCGAGGCGGCCGCCGCCCGCCCCGCGGTGGTGGGCGAGGCCCTCAACGCCATCTCCCGGCAGGACCCGGAGGTCCTGAACGCCGTGCTCGACATCCTGGAGAACGAGCAACTGATCGCCTCCGGGGCGGAGGTGGACGTGCTGCCGCGCGATTGCCCGGTGCTGCTGCAGCTCGGCGGCGGCCAGGGATCGACGCCCGCCCACCCCGCCGCGGCGGCCCTGAAGGCGGCGGCCGACCTGTCGCGGCTCGGACCCTACGGCGGCTGAGCGCGGTGCCGGTGCGACCCTTGCCGCTCGCGGCGCGGGTCCGCAAGGACCGCTCGCCGATCCACGGCAGCGGCTGCTTCGCCCGGGTCCCCTTCGCGACCGGGGAGCGCATCGGTACCTTCGAGGGGCCCGCGGTCACGGCCGACGGGCCCCATGTCCTGTGGGTCTACGATGCGGCGGGCGGGGTGCTCTGCGCCCGCCGCGGGGACAATCTGCTGCGCTGGCTCAACCATAGCGCCGACCCCAATGCCGAATTCGACGGCTTCGACCTCTATGCCCGCCGCCCGATCGCGGTCGGGGAGGAACTCAGCATCGACTACGGCGGGGCCGCCTGACGCCGCCATCGCCGCCCGGCCGCGCGCCCCGATTTGACGGACAAGGGCCCTGCGGCTACTATCTCGCATCTCGACGGGCGCGTAGCTCACCGGTAGAGCATCCCCTTCACACGGGGAGGGTAGGAGGTTCGATCCCTCCCGCGCCCACCAATTTCGCCTGATTAATTAGCCGCTTACGAGCGGCTTCTTCTTATGGTGGGTCTCGTGGGCGTGGCTGTCCCTGAAGTTCAGGCCCGGAAGCGGTGCGGCTGTCAAGCGGGCCTCAGAGCAGCTTGACCAGGGCCGCGATGACGGCGGCCTGGGCGATCATCAGACCCGCCACCCACTTAATCATGTCCACCTTGGACTCGTTGATGGAACTCTTGAGGCGATATTCCAGTTCGCTCAGGTCGCCCTTGGTGGCTAGTTCGGCGCTGGTCTGGGCCACACGAAAGGCCTCGGCGATGGCTTCAGCCTGGTTCTCGGGGATGCCGGACGCCTGGATGGTCCGCACAAACAGGTGAGTATCGAAGGTGACGGCGGTCATGATGATCTCCCGGTGGTTGGCATGACGCTAGACCCGCGCCGGGCGGCTGTCAAGCGCAGTATCGCCTTTGACACCCACAAGTTCATCCGCACCATCAAGGAGTCCGGTGTGCCGGAGAACCAGGCGGAGGCGATTGCCGAGGCCTTCCGGGCGGCCCAGGTCGAGGCCGACCCGGTCACCAGGACCGACGTCGCCGCCCACGACACCGACCTGCGGCACGCCTTGCAGGAGACCGAACAGCGCCTCAAGGCGCAGATCGACCTGCTGCGCGGCGACCTGACGGACAGGTTCACCCTGCTGCAATGGATGCTCGGGCTGTTGCCGGCGGGGGTCGCCTCGATCATTATCAAGTCGTTTTTCTAGCTCTCAGAGTCGTTTGACCAGGGCCGCGATCAGGGCCGCCTGCGCGATCAGCAGCCCCGCCACCCACTTGATGGTGTCGGCCTTGGCCGTCTCGACAATGATGGTGGTGGCAGCCTTCACCGCCTCCAGGCGCAGGTCAAGATAGTCGCGCGTGACCAGTTCAGACAGATCGAACACCTCCGAGAGGGCCTCGGCCTGAATCCTGGCTTGGGCGCGCGGCACGCCCGCGGCTTCCAGGCGATCGGCATACTTGAGGGTATCGAAGGGGATGGCGGTCATTGGCGTCGCTCCTGGTGGTTTCCCGAGAAACGCTAGCCCAGGTGCAGCACCGGGTCAAGCGCCGGGCCGGTGGCGTCGCAACCGCCGGCGGCGATCCGTTCCAGCCGCAAACGAAGGAAATGAGGTGTTCAATGTTGGAACATAATCAATCTGTCATCCTGCAGAAGCTCACCGACGGCGGCGATACCACCGTCGATGAGACGGCCACCTGGCCAGCCGCCCTGCGCGAGGCACTGCGGATCCTCGTGTGGAACCTGTATGTGGTGATGCGTGACGAGCGCTACGAGATCACGCCCGAGGGCATCCTCGAGTTGCGCAGACTCAAGCGCCTTCGGTAGGCCAGGCGGCCCTTGCGGCAACCCGTCGCGGCCTGGGGGCCGCTCCTACGCCGGTTTGCTCGATGACGCGCGGGCACAGGTCGATGCGGTCCAGGCGCTCACCCTGTTGGTCCTGTTTGGCGCGGATCGCGCGCACATGTTCGTCAGATTTTTCCTACCCTCATCCTCCCAATTGACCCGGTACCGGTTGCCGCCGATTCTGCTATCTTTGCCCTACCGTGGCGCTCAACAACAAGGTGCCCCAGGCAGGAACCGCCTCCATTCCCAGCCTTGAACCCGCCCGCAGAAGGCGCGGACCCGAGACCAGCGCCCCGCAGCCCCGCCAGGCTGGGGGATCGCGGACGCACGCAATAGCACGGCGGTCCCTTGACCGTCGGCGGTGCCCGGCCGGCCGACCCTGAAGGTCAGGCCGGGCGGCAGTCCCAATCGTGATGACGGGGAGGCTCGCGTGAAGGTCCCGCCCTTAGCACTGGTATCTTTCGACGCCGCGGATCACCACGCGGCGCTCGGTTCAGTCCTCACCGGGCTCGGCTATGCGCCGCGGGTCCTGTCGTCCGCCCAGGTCTGTACCGGTGTCATGGACGGTTGGCCGCGGGCGGTGGTCTTTCTGTTGGGCGGGCCGCAGAGCCGACGCGAGCAGGTACTCAGCGCGCTCGATTGCGTGCGGGCGCTGCCCAGCCTGGCCCTGGTCGTCGGCGGGGACTCGGGTTGGGATCGGGACCTGCTGGCCCAGTGCGGTGACTGCGCCCAGTGGCCCTGCGGTCCCGCGGAGCTGGGTTTCCGGCTCGGCCGACTCTGTGCCCCGGCGGCGCCCGCCCCGCCGCTCGCGACTGATCCGGAGCTGGCACGCACCCTGGAGGAACTCAATCTGATCGGTCGCGCCCCGGCCTTCCTGGCGGCGATGGCCGACCTGCGCCGACTGGTGCGCTGCGACGCCCCGGTACTGATCGTGGGCGAGACCGGGACCGGGAAGGAGTTGGCGGCACGCGCCGTTCACTACCTGGGCGCCCGTTCCGCCGGTCCCTTCGTCCCGGTCAACTGCGGTGCACTGCCCGATCACCTGGTGGAGAACGAGCTGTTCGGCCACGAGCGGGGCGCCTATACGGACGCCAAGTCCAGTGCGCTCGGGGCGATCGGCGAGGCCGCCGGCGGCACCCTGTTTCTGGACGAGGTGGAGGCGCTCTCGCCCAAGGCCCAGGCGGCGCTGCTGCGCTTCCTCCAGGATCGGGAATACCGACCGCTCGGGGCCCGCCAGGCGCGCCGTGCCGATACCCGGGTGGTCGCCGCCAGCAATGCGGACCTGCGGGCCCTGGGCGAGCGGCGCGAGTTCCGGTCCGATCTGTATTTTCGCCTGGATATCCTGCGGGTCACACTCCCCCCGCTGCGTACCCGCGGGGCGGACGTCGAGGTCCTCGCCGCGCACTTCGCGGACCTCTACGCGCGCCAATACGGGCTGCCCCGCCGCTCCCTGGAGCCGCGCTGCCTGCCGCTGCTGCGCGACTATCCGTGGCCCGGAAACGTCCGGGAGTTGGAGAACCTGGTCCATCGCGAGGTCTTGCTGGCGGATGGCCCCCGGCTGTTCCTGAGGCCGGGTGCGGCGAGCGCGGGGGCCGACGCGGCGCTGCCCGAGGCGGCGGGCGGGTCGGAGTCCGGGAACTTTGCCGACGCCAAGGCGCGTGCCATCGAGTCCTTCGAGCGCGCCTACCTGACCCGGCTGATGCAAGAGTCCAAGGGCAACGTCTCCCAGGCGGCGCGGCTGGCGGACAAGGAGCGTCGGGCCCTGGGCAAGCTGCTGAAGAAGTACGCCATGACACCACCGCGAACGGACTGATCAGGCGCGCACTAGCTGGTTGTCCGCTCGCCGAGACTGGTAGAGGATGGCCCGAACGATACCGAACCTGCTGTTTCAGGGCGAACGCCGCTGAAGCCGCAAGTGCCGCCGGAAGCCCGATCGCGATAGTCAGTCTGTTTTTCATTCCGGGTCAGCATCGGGTGGGCACCCGCGGATGGGTTGGCGGATAATCTTTAGACCTCGACAGCCTCGGACCACCAACGACATGCCCAAGCCCAAGTACCCCCACGCCCGCCTGTCCCCGGCCAAGGACGAGATCCTCGCCATCGCCATCATGCGCGAGTCCGTGGTGACGCACGACATCAGGCCCCTGCTGGACAAGCTCCTGCCGCTCGCCGCCAGCCGCGAGGCGGCCGTCGCCTGGGAGGGCAAGGTGACCTTCTTCTTCGACGGCTGGGACCAGGACCCGCGCGAGACCGCCGAGATCCCCGAGATCCGCGCCTACTTTCTGGACGTGACGGCCGAGTTCCCCTACTGGTTTCACTTCGTGGAGAAGGTCGGCGACACCTTCTGGCATGTGCTGCGGCTGCTGTGCCGCGGCCACCGCGAGGCGGTCCAGGGCGGGATGATCGGCTGGCGGTTCGAGGACCCGGCCGAGATCGTCCGTCAGGTTGAACTCCTGTCGCGCCACATGAACCAGATGTACGACCGACTCCAGCTACCCCTGACGATGCATCAGCGCGTCTCGCAGGAGGTCGCGCAGTTGATCGAGTGCTCGTTCGAGTGAGAGGCCCAGGCGTTCAGGCCGCCCTCGACCTGCTGCGCGCCGTCGGCCGCGGGCTCCGTCACCTGGCCGTCGGCCTGCTGGCGCTGCTGATCCTGTTCGAGGAATGGGGCTGGGAGCCGCTGCGGCGGGCGCTGACCTGGTTGGGCCGCATTCCGGTCATGCGCCGGATCGAGGCAGTGGTCGCGCGGCTGTCGCCGCCCGCCGCGCTGGCCGTGCTGCTGTTGCCCACCCTGGGGCTGCTGCCGGTCAAGCTGCTCGCGCTGTGGCTGATCGCCCACGGCGCGGCGCTGACCGGACTGGCGGTGGTCGTGGCGGCCAAGCTGATCGGCACCGCAGTGCTGGCGTGGCTCTTCTCGCTCACGCAGCCGGCGCTGCTGCGGATGCCGTGGTTCGCGGCGGGGTACCGGCGCTGGTATGCCTGGAAGGAGGCGTTGTTAGAGCGGGTGCGGGCGTCCTGGGCCTGGCGGACCGGGCGGGCGGTCAAGGCTGCGGTCAAGCGGCGACTGCGGCGCTGGGTGCGGTGGCAGGGCACCTGAGGCGTGGATAGCAGAAACGTTTACGAACGACCAGAGTGACGGGATGGCCTTGACCAAAGCCGACATGGCAGAACACCTGAGTCTACGCCGGAGCCGCGCAGTCGAGCGCCGAAGGTGCGGGGTCGACTCACACCGCGGCAGCGTCAAGTGCTCGAGTCCAGAGGCAGGATCAGGCGCCGCGGTAGAACTGTGACCCGTTGTCCCGGGTGGCGCGGGCGATCATGTCGGCGACCTTCAGGTCTTGCTCGATGCGGTGCCGGGTAGCCGACTGAGGCGGCCGCGGGGTGCGGGCCTTCGTTGAAGTTGTCCAGGTTACCGTGAGAGTCGCGCAGCGACGATATGGGAGCCGCTTCAGCCGCGACGGGCCGTGCGGGGAATGGTGACGGACAAGCCTTCATGGCCGTTAGCCACTTGGGGCCGAGATTTTTTGTAGGGTTTTGCGTGGATCTTGACAAGCCCTTGAAAATACTCTAAACGGCTACTGCCCACCCCTCTTGTGCCCCTGGAAAAGCCGGAAACTTCAGCTAACAGGTGTTATATTTACTGCGTCCTCCGGAAAACGTCATCGCTTCTCCTTCGGAGGACGTAGGGAGGGGCGAATTCTGACCTCAAAGTGGAGAAATCTCATGCAAAGCCACGGTGTTGCTTCCGATATCGATATGGGTGCCCTGTGATCCTAACTCCAATGGTCATCTTGATGGTGATCAATGTGATGAAGGGATTGATGCTATTGTTTCCACGTAGGCGTCAAGAGGGCGGAAAATCAACAACTCTAGTGGTTGTAAGATTGAAGTCCGTCTCAGTGGCATATCTCCGCACTCGGGAGTAAACATCTCTAGCTCCTCGGCCTAGCTGGGGGGCTGAACGGTCGGTCAGTCGAGAATCTCTGTCCATCAGAGCCCCCCCAGGCAACTGGGGGGGGTTTTTAAGGCCGCAGAGTTGGGTAGCGAGGCTATTCCGCCCACAACCCTACCGCCGCCACTTCGCGGAATCATCAGCCACGTCATCTTCCCCCCGCTCCTGCTCCCGAGCTAAGCCCATCCCATCCCAAGCCAGCCACGCACGCCCGTGCCCCGGTTCGCCCGCGTCAATGTCCGATCGTTTCGGTAGGAAATAACGATTTCAGCTTTCCGCTGGCCCAACGTATAGTTTGAACCGTAGGCAGGCGACAAGGCTTCGGAGTGCTGATTCCCCCGGATCGCCCCGCAACCCACTGTCCAGCTTGCTACACGAACCAAAGACACGGCCCAGACATCTGACTTGAGGTTACTGTCATGAGTGACGCGATCATCCGTACCAAGACCCGTACGTCCCTGTGGATGTCGGCTGCCATCTGCCTGCTGCCCCTCGTGCCCTACGCCATGGGCGGCTTCGGCGGCGGCTGAACAAGGGCTCGGCGGATCTGACGAAGGCGGCGCGAGCCGCCTTTTTTGTGCGCGGGTGTAGCCGAAGGCGGGCGTGACCGTGACTTTGTGTGTTGTTTTGCATCAAATATCGTTATCGGCCGTTGACATGCAAGCGCAATTCAGTAATGTCCGGTTTGTTCCTGCTGACGCCTTGGAATCACCACGGCACCGAAAGCCGCTCGACCACATCGCGTCGTGCCAAGACCCTTGAGTATCGCTCCCAGCGGTCGCGGTCCGGGTCGATCGTCGCCTGGTAGCGCAGTTCAAAGACATCGCGGGCCTTGCGGCGCAGGTGAATGTACTCGTCCATCATGGCCTCGAGCTTCTCGACGCTGTCGATCCAGTCATCTTCGATCGTATCAGGGAGTCCGCCGAAGATGTCGAACTTATCCTTCATCCGGCGGGACAGGACCCGGTAGACCTTTTCGTCCTGGGTCTCGGCATAGACGAGGTTCAGCATGTCGACGTTGCGCCGGGCCTGACCGAAGCGCTTGATCCGGCCGAGGCGCTGTTCCAGCCGGGAGGGGTTCCAGGGCAGGTCCACGTTGATCAGGGTCCCGAGCTGGAACAGATGCGTTGCAGGATCAGGGTCCGCATCAAACTCTCGGATATCCACTTGCGTGCCGGCACGGCGTGGGACGCGGACCCGGTGTTACGGGATCTGGCTGCGTATTCCACGCCTAAGTGGACACCGATTCCACGGCAAACTGGACACCCAGTCCGCCGGAAACTGGACACTGATTCCAGGGCAACCTGGACACCTGTTCCAGGGCAAGTTGGACACCTGAGAG
>Ga0247839_1004022_pt1 | contig 19390 bp, 10 predicted proteins | sample LaCruzMarch2015__6_FD_192405 | JGI IMG/M metagenome (GOLD analysis project Ga0247839, IMG submission 192405) | Freshwater microbial communities from meromictic Lake La Cruz, Castile-La Mancha, Spain - LaCruzMarch2015_16m | ecosystem: Environmental > Aquatic > Freshwater > Lake | place: Spain... | reverse complement strand
CGCGACGGCCGACACCTGGCCATCAAGATCCAGTTTCCCGGGGTGCGCGAGAGCATCGACAGCGATCTGGACAATTTCACCTTCCTGGGGCGCACCCTGGGGCTCGCGCCCAAGGGCCTGAACCTGGAGCCGGTCCTGACCGCGGCCCGCCGCCAACTCCATCAGGAGGCCGATTACGTGGCCGAGGCCGATGCGCTGGAGGCCTACGGGGCACTCGTCGGCGACGACCCCGACTTCCTGGTGCCCAGGGTGCACCGGGACCTCTCCAGCACCCGGGTGCTGGCCATGGACTTCGCCGACGGCATCCCGGTCGATCAACTCACCGGCCAGGCGTTTCGCCAGGTGGAGCGTGACCGCGCCGCCACCCTCCTGGTCCAACTGCTGCTGCGCGAGCTGTTCGACTTCGCGCTGGTGCAGACCGATCCCAACTACAGCAATTTTCTCTACCAGGCCGAGACCCGCAAGCTGGTCCTGCTCGATTTCGGTGCCACCCAACGGGTCGCCTCCCCGCTGGTCGGGTACTACCGGCAGATGATGCAGGCGTCCGTCGTCGGCGATACGGAAACGGTGCGCCAGTGCGCCCTGGCCCTGGGCTATCTGGACCCTGGCGCCTCCCCGGAACAGGCCGCAAGCATTGCGGGGTTGATCGCACTCACCGGCGAGCCGCTGCGCCACTCGGGACCCTATGATTTCGGGGCCTCCGATCTCTTCGAGCGGATCTATGTCGGCGGCCGGGATCTCTTCTTCCAGGACGCCTTCGGCCGCGCCCCCGACCCGGCGACCTTCTTTCTGCACCGCAAGTTCGTCGGCACCTTCATGCTGTGTCGCCGCTTGCGGGCACGGGTGGATTTGAATGGATTGACGGCGGCCTACGGGTGACCATCGACGCTTTCCCCGTCGTGGCTCGGCGCCGATCGGGGCTCACAACCCTTTGTCGCCGACCACCTTGTCCAAACCAAGCCGCCAGTGGATATCCGGGTTGGTATCGAGGAGCCAACCACTCACAAATCGACATCCCGAACCGGTCCGGTAACCCGTGGATGCTCGAATTCGACCTCTGCAGGGGGCGATTCCGCCCCTGGAGCTTGAGGTCGTTCAACGCGTCGTACTCCTCCTTGGAGACCACGACAGCGACGGCTTGACCGTGGCGCTCGATGACCACGGGCTCGCGCCGCGCCGTCTCCAGCAGTTGCCCGAAGCAGGCTTTGGCGTCGTGGGCGGGAACATTGGTAACTTCTCAATAACCCGTGGCAAACAGCCGGAGCCGCTCAGCAAGTCTATGTTTTTCAAGGGCCAGCCCGTGAGCGTGCCATGACTTATTGAGAAGTTACGAACATTGTACATAGGATTCCAGAGAGATTGGTCTAACTCAGTCAAAGCAGGCCGATCCGGACTTGGCTGCAAGCCGGATCTCGGCGACGGTCATGTCGGCAGAGAGGCGATCAAGCACGGCCTCGACCGGCCGGCGGTCGCGAAGATCGACCCCGGCTTGATTACCTCGATGATGGCCTTCACCGTCTACCTCCAGCCTTCGATGTCTCGGCGAAAATCGTTGAGCAGCTCGTCAGCGGCCGCAGAGACGTACGGCTTCGCCGACGTATCGGTGGTCGCCCTTGCCGCCCTCGTTGTCGTAGCGTACCCGGGTCTCTCGATCCCACGGGACCACTTTGGACCCGCCCCCCGACTGGCCGCAAGGCCCAAAAAGCCGGACAATAACCGCCGCCCCGCACCGCCGTCGAGACGAAAATGCCCAATCTCCAATTGCAGTTGGCGCAAGACCTCATCCGCGGCACGGATCTGAGTGTCTTCCTGACCGGCAAGGCCGGCACCGGCAAGACCACCTTCCTGCACCGGCTCAAGGCGGACCTGCCCAAGCGCACGGTCGTCACCGCCCCGACCGGGGTGGCCGCGATCAATGCCGGCGGCGTGACCCTGCACTCCTTCTTCCAACTCCCGTTCGGACCCTTCGTACCCGGCGGGGAGGTCCAGCGCCAGGCGGCGGAGCGGCGCTTGAGCCGGCAGAAGCGCGAGTTGGTCCAGGGCCTGGATCTCCTCATCATCGATGAGATCAGCATGGTCCGCTGCGACCTGCTCGACGCGGTCGATTTCGTGCTGCGCCGGGAGCGCCGCTGCGAGCGGCCCTTCGGCGGTGTCCAGCTCCTGATGATCGGCGATCTGCATCAGCTCGCGCCCGTGGTGCCCGGGCAGGACTGGGCCATCCTGCGGGAGTTCTATGAGTCCGCGTATTTCTTCGGCAGCCGGGCACTGCAGGCGACCGAGGTGGTGCCCATTGAACTGGAGCACATCTACCGCCAGTCCGACGCGGACTTCATCGCGCTGCTCAATTGCGTGCGCGACAATCGGCTCGACGACGCGACCCTGGAGCGGTTGAATTCACGCTATCTGCCCGGGTTCCAGCCCGGGGAGGCGGCGGGCTATATAACGCTGACGACGCACAACCAGGGCGCCGATCGCATCAACGAGACGCACCTCGCCGCGCTCGCCACCAAGTCATTCACCTTCGCCGCGAACATCCAGGGCGACTACCCGGCGCACAGCTTCCCGACGGCCGAGAAGTTGACTCTGAAACAAGGCGCCCAGGTCATGTTCGTGCGCAACGACGGCGCACCCGAGAAGCGCTATTTCAACGGCAAGATCGGCACCGTCACTCACCTTGGGCGCGAGCGCGTGGTGGTGCACTGCCCGGATGAGGAGGACGCGATCGAGGTCGAGCCGGTCACCTGGGATAATATCCAATACCGCCTCGATGACGAGACCAAGGCGATCACCGAGGAGGTCATCGGCCGCTTCACCCAATACCCGTTACGCCTGGCCTGGGCCATCACCATCCATAAGAGCCAGGGCCTGACCTTCGAGCGGGCCATCGTCGAGGCCGGGGCCGCCTTCTCGCACGGGCAGGTCTATGTGGCCTTAAGCCGCTGCAAAACCTTCGAGGGGCTGGTGCTCGGCACCCCGATCCCGCGCCGGGCGGTCATGACCGACCGGGTGGTGGCGGACTATGTCACCGAGGCCACCCGCTACCCGCCGACCCAGGACCGGATCGATCAGGCGCGCGGCGCCTACCAGCAGCGGCTGCTCCTTGAATGCTGGGACTTTGACGAACTCGGCGCCCGGTTGCGGCGGCTGCTCGGGCTGCTGCGCGACCACCGCCAGGTGATCGATGCGAACGGCGCGGAGGTCATCGATGCGCTGGAGCGCCAGACCCATGAGGCGGTCATCGCGGTCGCCGCCAAGTTCCGGGGCCAACTGCGCTCGCTGTTCCGGGAGGACCGCACCCCAGAGGACGACGAGCGCGTGCAGGAGCGCCTGCGCAAGGCGTCCGCCTATTTCTCGGAGCACCTCCAGCAGGGCTTGTGCCCGTGGCTCGCCGCCTTCTCGTTCGGGACCGACAACAAGGCGCTGCGCAAGTCGCTCGGCCAGGCCGTCGAGGACCTGCGCCAGGAGCTGGCGGTCAAGACCGCCGGCGTTGCGAGCTGTCGGGAGGGGTTCGCGACGGCCGCCCATCTGGGCGCGCTGGCCAAGGCGCGGATCGACGCCGAGCCCAAAGGGCCGCCGACCGGGCAAGGGGTTGCGCCGCGGCCCGGCGCTGCCGAGGATTCCGGACTGCTGGGGGCGCTGCGGCGTTGGCGCGACCAGCAGGCGGCAGAGGAAGAGCGCGCGGGCCTCGAGCGCTACCGCGTCCTGACCCGCGCCGTGCTGAGACAGATCGCCAACACCCTGCCCCGGGACCCGAAGACGCTCGCCGCCGTCAAAGGCCTTGGCAAGCCCTCCGTCGCGCGCTACGGCCAGGAGATACTGGGCATCGTCTCCGACTGGTGCCGCGGCCAAGATGTCGACCCCGCGGCCGTCCCGCGCCCCGGGCAGCCGCCCGAGTCGGAAGGCGATGCGGCAGGAGGCAGTACCAGACTGATCAGTTATCGCCTGTACCAGGAGGGCTTGAGCATCGAGGAGATCGCCGGCCGCCGCTCGCTACAACCCGACACCATCGCGGGCCACTTAGCCCACTACATCCGCGGCGGCACACTCGCCGTCACGGACTTCATCGACGAGGAGAAGATCGCGCGGATCAGCGCCGTGCTTGAGCAGACGGGGCCGGACGCGCTCGGGGCGGCCAAGCAGACGCTCGGCGATGACTGTTCCTATGGCGAGATCAAGATGGTACAGGCCCACCTGGCGCGGGAGCGATGACCCTAAATCCGGCAATTGCTCTCACAAAGACACAAAGAACACAAAGAAAAACGATCATTGAGCGCGTTGCTGAACTGACGCGCGAAGGCGCCCCGGCCGCCCCAGGCAACAGCAAGACGGCTGACCAGCGATCACTGCCGCTCGACAAACAAGCCGACACCCAAGACGCGGGCGAAGCCATACGCATCGGCTCCGTGAGCGACGCGGCAATGGTTTCCGGTTGCAGCTGTACGGTAAATCCAGTGTTGGAAAACGGCAAGACCGACGCCGGACGCTGTATACTATCCGATGATTTTTTCGGAACGGCCACGATGAACTTGGATGGTCGTGAGGTGAGATTGTCCGAAGTCGGCAAGCAGCGGGTTACAGATTCATCGCGCCCATGCTACCTGCGCCAAGGCTGCCGGTACAGCGCCGGTGGTGTCACGGCGGATGTCGTTTATCGCCAGTCAGGCGATGATTACGATGTCACAATCAAGCTCGCGAAGGGCGCCCGGCGACAGAGGATACAGGGGAAGGCGGTATGTGGATGCTGAGCCGAACCGCCTGTGGGGTTCATGCGGCGCAGCGAGGTGCTGGTACAGGTGCGCGGCGCACCGTCACGCGCCGCCGCGACGCCGTGAGGGGATGGTCCTCATGCGCACACTGACCAAGGTCCTGGCTTGGCTGTCGGCGCTCACGCTGCTGCTGTTCGCCGGGCTCGCCGTCCAAGTGGTCCGCGAGAGCCAGCCCCTGGTCCCCCTGGATCGCACCCTGACCGGCGCCGAGCGCCTCTGGGCCAAACAGTGGCTGGCCGCGGCCACGCCGACCGGTCGGCGCGCCCGGGAGCGCATCACGCTGACCCTCTCCGAGGACCAGGCCAATATCCTTGGCGCCTATCTCATCGAGCGCGTCGGCCCGGGGCGGGTCGCGGTGCGCCTGGAGCGCGACCGGGCGCGGGTGGCCGCCTCCCTGGGCCTGCCCTGGGACCCGCGGGGGCGCTTTATCAATCTGGATCTGAGCCTGCTGGCGGGTGAGCGACTGCCGCGCATCGAACGGGCGCGCCTCGCCGGTCTGCCCCTGCCGCGGGCCCTGGTCGAGACCCTGGCGGAGCGCCTGACCGCGGCCCTGGACCAGTCGGGCCTGATACAGCGCGTGGCAATCGAACCGGACCTGGCGCTCCTGACCTACGAATGGCACCGCAGCGCCTTGGCCGAGGTCGGCAGCGGACTGGTGTCGGCCGACGAGCGGACACGGATGCTGCGCTATCAGGGGGAACTGATGCGCTACGGCGCCGGCCGTCCCAAACACGCGGCGATCCCCCTGCCCGAACTGCTCTCCCTGGTGTTGGCCGCGGCCGGCCGGCAGGACGCTGCCGCGGCGCCGGCGGAGAACCGGGCGGCCATCCTCGCCCTGGCCGCCTATGTGAACCGCCAGGGCATCCGCGATCCGGCCCAAGCCGACGCGGCGGCCCCCGCTTCCGTCTTCCGCGCCGTGGAACTGCGCGGACGCGCCGATCTGGCTGCGCACTTCATGACCTCGGCGGCCATTACGGCCGGAGGCGGCAATACCCTCGCGGACCTGGTGGGACTCTACAAGGAGCTTTCCGACTCCCAAGGCGGCAGCGGATTCAGCTTCGCGGACCTGGCCGCAGACCGGGCGGGCACCCGCTTCGGCGAGGTCGCGACCAGCGAGCCCAAGTCCGCCCGGCTGATCCAGCAGGCCGCGGCGAGCGGGCTGACGGAGGCCGACATCATGCCGTCGATCGACGGACTGCCGGAGGGTTTCAGCGCGGCGGCCTTTGCTGCCGCCTTCCAGGACACCAAGGGCCCGGCCTACCGGCGCCTCACCGATCACATCGAGCGGCGCATCGACGCCCTACCCTTCATGCAACTGGTCATCAAGTCGTTCTTCTGAGGATCGTCAGGGTGTACGCGCGACCGCCCACACCTCCACCGACCGCGCCCCGGCCAGGCGCAGCACCCGCGTCAACTCATTGACGGTACTCCCGGTGGTCAGGACATCGTCCAGAATGGCGACCTGCCCCCAGGCAAAGGGCGTCAGCGCCGTGAAGGCGCCGCGGATGTTGCGTCGGCGTGTCGGCTCGTCCAAACCGGCCTGGGGTGGGGTAGCCAGGACCCGGCGGCAACACGCGACATCGAGCGGCAGGTCCAGCACGCGCCCGACCACCCGGGCGATCTCCACCGCCTGGTTATAGCCGCGCGCCGCCAGCCGCCCGGGATGCAGGGGCACCGGGACCAGCGCCTGCGGCAGCGGCGCGGCCCGGCGCTGCACCGCATCCGCCAACAAAGCTCCGAGCAGGCGCGCGTGGTTGAGCCGGCCGCGGAACTTCATCCCCCCGACCAGGGTCGGCAGCGGCGTCTCATAACGCAGCGCCGCGAGTGTGTACGCGCTGGGCGGCGGGCGCCGCTGACAGGCGCCGCAGACGCTGCCCGGCGGCAGCGGCGCCGCGAAGGGCAAGGCGCAACGGGGGCAGGCGTCACGGTTGTAGGGCAGGTCCGCCGCACAACCCTCACACAGATCACGCCCGAGCGCACCCGGCGCGCCGCACAGCAGGCAGGTCGGCGGGAAAAGTGCCGCCAGCAGCCTGCCGGGGGCGAGGCGCAGGGATGCCGTGTGGATGTTCGTGATGAGAAGCCGGCTCATAAACCAGAAAGGAACAGTCAGCGATCAGCCTTCAGCCATCGACAGTGACGCCGCGCCTGGCCTGGCGGGAGCGGCTTCACCCGCGACGCGACCGCGCCGCCCGCGGCGCCTCGTCGCGGCGTACGCCGCTCCCAGGCACGTCGGTCAGCGTCCGGGGCGGCTCGTCTTGCAGCCACGGCCGTTGGGGTAAAATGACGGCCCCCCGGGGCGCCGAGCACCCCGCGAAACCCGGTGACCACCTGAGGGTCACCACGCCACTGTCGCTGGAGGTCACGCAGCCATGTTGGAGTATGTCTTTTTTCAGGAGGCCCCGCGCAAGCACTTCCAGGAATTTTTGACCGAACAGGGCCTGGCCTGGACCCTGGAGACTGGCGTCCTTGAGACCTTGGTGGTCGTCGATGAGGCCGGTCTGGATGACGAACTGGCAGAGCGCGTGGAGTCGATGTATGACGAACTCTTCGCCGTGGAAGAGGCCCTGCGGGCCGGGCACGTTGCGCCGCCGCTGCGCCCGCACGACAGCAGCGGCCTGACCATCAAGCTCCCGGACAAGCGCAGCGTCTCTATCCAGATACCCCCGGAACTGGTCGACCGGATGCTCACCGTCATCACCGCGGAAGAACTCGCGGTCCTGGTGGAGGTGATCGCCCAAGCGGTCGCGGACGCCGGTAGCGCCACGCCCGGAGCGACCTGAGTCACCGCCGGGTCGCAGTACCGCCCAGCGGAACTCCCGACACCAGTCCGGCAATCGCGCAAGAGCCGACAGATTTCTCAATCCCGGGCTCATTGACGAGTAGTATCGGGATCCGCGCTTCGCGATCCGCGCCGCCGTAGGCGCGGGCGATGAGTGCGCGGATGGCGGACTCCTGGGCCTCAATGTCGGCCACCAGGGCGAATTGGACGCGGGCCTTGTGGAGATTCTGGCCGCGATAGGCGACGCGGAAATAGCGGTCGCCCTCCAGGTGGTCGTTGAGGAAGCGCAGGCCCAGTTCGAAGGGCATTAGACGGATGCTGTCGTAGAGTACCGCGACCTCCGCACTGGTCAGGAAGTCGCGGGTCTGCGTCGCATAGGCGCTCAGGATCTGCTCGCACAGCGCAAGGTCGAAACGCACCGTAACACCCTGCGCCGACTCGCCCTGGCAGTTGCAGCAGGAGCGCAGGCAGTCGCCTAAGTCGTGCTGGATCAGACCGGGTTGGACCGTGTCCAGGTCGATCAGGGCCAGGGCTCGACCATCCGCGGCATGAAACAGGATGTTGTCGAGCTTCGGGTCGCCATGGATGACCCGCAGCCCAATGCGGCCCGCGGCCAGGGCGTCCTCCAGCACCGGGGCGAGCGCGCCGCGGTCATCGATGAAGGCCATGCAGGCGCACTCGACGGCGTCGCCCGCGGCCGGCCCCGCCGCCGCGCGCAGGGCCAGGTGGCGGGCGAGATAGTCCGGTGTGCGGTGGAAGCCGGGGAGCGTGAGCCCCAGGCGCCGCGGGTCCAGGTCCCGGGTCAAACGGTGGAAGCGGCCCAGCGCGCGGCCGACCTGGTGCGCCTGGGCGGCGGTCGTGAGCCGCTCCAGGGTGACGGCGTCCGGGATCAACTCCATCAGGCGCCAGAGGTCGCCCGCCGCGGTCCGCAGGAAGGGACGGCCGTCGCGCGCCGCCACCAGGGCCGGCACCCGCAGCCCGTCGCGGCCCGCGGTGTGGGCGGCAAGCACGGCGAGATTGGCCATGATCCGCTCGGGCTGCGGAAAAACCCGCTGATTGACGCGCTGCAGGACATAGCGCCCGGCGGTCGTGGTGACGGCAAAGGTGTCGTTGATCAGGCCCTTGCCCAACGGGACCACGGGACCCGCCAGGGCCCCGGCGGCAAAGCCCGCAACGATGCCGTGCAGGTCAGGCACCGCCCCCGGGGCCTGGTCCAGACCCGCAGTGGTCTGCGCAGGCATCGGTGTCACGGGCGGGGTCATTGGCGATACCACTTGGAAACGGTTCACGAATAACTTCAACAAGTCCATTAGCGATTGCCCTTGGCGCCGTTGCCGTTGTCGTTGTCGTTGTCGTTGTCGTAATCGAGGTTGTCGTAGTGCCCCGGAATCTCTCGCACCCCGAATTGGATCGCCTCTCCGAATACGACAACGACAACGACAACGACAACGACAACGACAGCGATTGTATTTGTGTTTAACGTGCTCTTGACTCGTTACTTAGATCCCCGGTGCGCGCGCAGGGTCAGGGTGTCGCCGCGCTGGACCAACTCCAGTTGCTTCAGATAACTCATCCCCAGCAGGACTTCATCACCCGCCATGTTGGGCAGGACACTGGCGCGCAGGTTGCGGGCCACCAGCCCCCCCAGGTCCACGCTGTCCAGGCGCGTGGCCCAGGTCTCGACCGTGCCGTTGGCGGTCTGACTCAAGCCCCCCGGGCGCAACACCAAACCCAGGCGCCGGGCCAGGGGTAGGGGCAGGGCCACGTCCGTGGCCCCGGTGTCCAACATGAAGACCACCGGCTGCCCGTTGATCCGCCCGCCGGCCACATAATGACCGGCACGGTTGCGGCGCAACACCACCTGGGGCGCCCCGAACTGACCGACGCCGGCGACCGGCTCCGGGTTGGGGTTGGCCTGGCGGTCGATGACGCCTTTGAAGAACAGCACCAACAGGGCGAGCCCCGCGACCCAGGCCGCAAACAGCATGACGCGGCCGAGGCGTGAGGGGGTGTCGTCGAGGCTGGGGATGGGGTCTTTCATGGTCAGGGAGAGGATTGAACCGCAAAGACGCGAAGAACGCCAAGAATTCTGTACTATCGAGGCTGCCAACCCACGAGCGTCACCATGCCCGCGACCGACCCCTACACCGATCCCGACCTCCCGCTCGCCGACCTGCTGCCGCTGCGCGCCGTCGTCGTCACACTGCAATGTACGGCCCCCAGCCAACCCCGCTTTTTCCACCAGGCAGCGCTCACCGCCCTGCTGCGCAGCCTCCTGCACGAGGCCCCCGGTTACGACCTGCACATCCGCATCGACACCCCGGAATCCGGCCATACCGACTACCGTCCAGGGGACTATTACCGCTTCCTGATCATCGCGCTGCGCGGCGGTGAACCCACGCTCGCGCAGTTGCTGACCCGCCTGGGGGACCTGCCGCGCGGCGCCCCGCGGGGCGGGCGCGGGGTGCCGTTCGCCGACAACTGGCGATTGGCCCGGTTGCAGGACGCCTTCGCCGAAACCCCGGTCGCGTCGGTCGCGGATCTCAGCCCCTACACCGCCGAGACCCTGGAGCGCGAGCTTGGGTTGTGGATCGGCCAGGACACCTGGCACTGGCAGTGGCTCGCCCCGGCCCGCCTGCTCAAGGAAAAGTCCAGCCGCGGCGACCAGACCGGCGAGGCCCGCTATTGCCGCGACCCCGGGGACCTGCCGCCCGCCCTGCTGCTCGCGCGTCTGCACGATAGCATGGCCGACCTGCTGCGGCGGCGCGCACAGGCGACCAGCGCGCGCGGCGCGCCGCCGCCGCTCGCCTGTCCCCGCGCCCACCTGTTCTGGGTGGACAACGAGTACCGTGACGTCGAAGACCGCGACCAGGTCATGGGCGGACTCTCCGGGCGGCTGCAACTGGAAGGCCGGCTCAGCCCGGCCTGGTGGCGGCTGCTCATCCTCGGCCAGTATGTCGGCATGGGGCAACGCACCGCCTTCGGCTTCGGCCGCTACCAGTTGCGCACCGCCGACGGGGGCTTCAGCTACCGCCGCCCACTGCCCGCCGCCTCCCTGCTGACGCTCGCCGACCGGGAGGACAACCTCGCCGCCGCCTGGCGCCATGTCCTCACCGGCAGCGACGAGATCGCCCAGCTCACGCTCGATCCCGCGGTCGCCTGGCTCGGCGACCCGGACGCCGATGACGCGGACGCTGAGCGCGACGCGCCGCCGCCGCCCATCGAGACCCTGCATGCCGACCTCGCCCGGCTCCTGGCCGGAGACTATCAGGCCCCCGAACTGCGCGGTTTTCTCATCCCCAAAAAGGACGGCGGGCTGCGCCCCCTGGCGGTCCCGCCGCTGCGCGACCGGGTGGTGCAGCGGGCGGTGCTGCAGGTCCTCTCACCCGCCATCGAATCGCTGTTCTCCACCGGTGCCCACGGCTACCGCCCCGGCCACTCCCGGATCACCGCCAGCCACGCCATCCAGGCCGCCTGGCGGGCCGGCTACCGCTGGGTCTACGAGTCCGACGTGCGCGACTTCTTCGACAGCGTGGACCTGCGCCGTCTGCGCGAGCGCCTGAGCGCGCTGTTCGGCGAGGACCCGGTGGTGGACGCCGTCGCCGCCTGGCTCGCCGCCCCGGTCCGGTTCCAGGGCGAGCGCATCGAGCGCGTCAACGGCCTGCCCCAGGGCTCGCCCCTGAGCCCGCTGATGGCCAATCTAATGCTCGACGACTTCGACAGCGACCTGCAGACCGCCGGCTTCCACCTGATCCGCTTTGCCGACGATTTCGTCGTCCTGTGCAAGGACCCGGAGGAGGCGCGCCGGGCGGGGGCCGCGGCCGCCGCCTCGCTGGCCGAACACGGGCTCGCCCTGCACCCCGACAAGACCCGCATCACCGCGATGGATCAGGGCTTCCGCTATCTCGGCTACCTGTTCGTCAATGACCTGGTCGTCGACGTAAGTGGCGAGCGCGGCGCCCTGAGCAAAGCGGATCAGGTCCCGGCGCACTCCTGGCTCGCCGCCCTGGCCGCCCGGGCGGCCGAACCGGTCGATGCCGAGGACGACCTGGCGACCCTCATCGCCCGGATCGCCCGCTGCGAGCCGGTGAATCTGGGCGAGGCCGACACCGAAGGGGTGCTGCTGTGCGTCACCGGCGACCCCTGCCTCATCGCCGCCCGCGACCGCCACCTCACCGTCCTGCGCGACGACCAGGTCGTCCATCACCTGCCCTGGCGCGGACTCCAGGCGGTGATCCTCTTCGGCAACCACCAGATCACCACCCCCGCCCTGCGCGAGGCCCTGCGCCAGGAGGTCCCGATCCATCTCGCCACCGGACTCGGCGCCTACGACGGCGCCCTCTGGTCCGGCACCCCCGGGGAGCACGGCAGCGGCCTCTGGCTGCGCCAAACCGCGCTCTTCAGCGACCCGCAGCGCACCCTGCCGGCCGCCGTCGAGGTCATCACCAGCCGCATCCGCCACCTGAAAGAGACCCTGCGGCTGCGCGAGAAGGGCTGGGACAGCCGCCTCGTCGACCAGGCCCTGCGCGACCTGCCCAAGGTGACCGACGCCGCCACCCTGCTGGGGCTCGAAGGGGAGGCCACGCGCGAACTCTATCGCCGGATCGCCGAAACCCTCCCGGAGACCTTGGGCTTTCAGGGCCGCAACCGCCGCCCCCCGCGCGACCCCTTCAACGTCCTGCTCTCACTGGGCTACACCCTGCTCTACGGCTACTGCGAGAGCATCGTGCGCGCCGTCGGCCTGCTCCCCTGGAAGGGCTTCTACCACCAGGGCCGGGGCCGCCACGCGGCGCTCGCCTCCGACCTCATGGAGCCCTTTCGCCATGTGGTCGAGCGCGCCGCCCTCACCGTCATCACCCGCGGCGAGATCACCCCGGAGAACTTCAGCCAGAGCCCGGCCGGCGGCTGCATCATCGACTCCGCCGCCCGGCGCAAATACCTCGCCCTACTCATCCGCCGCTTCGAGACCCCCGTCACCGCCCTGGGCGACGAAAAGCCGGAGAAGCTCTTCGTCCATCTCCACCGGCAGGCGCTGGGCGTGCGCACCTGGATCAACGAGGGCAAGCCATTCAAGGCGTGGCGGATGCGCTAGAGAGATCGGCAGGACCCCGGTCATACCGTGCGCCCGGGAGGGCACCGACGGGCCTCGACCATTGCTCCGGCCGCCGTTGGGGTGACGGTCGTCGCGGCCGGGGGGCCGCTCCTACGCCGTAGGAGCGGCCCCCCGGCCGCGACGGATTCCCGCAAAGGCGCGCTGCCGCAGTTATGATCAAGCCCCGTCGGAACAGCCCCCGCCCGGCCTACCGCACGCGATTCGACAACACCCCCAACCATCGAGCACCGCGACGATGAACCTCTACCTTGCCTGCTTCGACATCACCGACGACGCCAACCGCACCCGCGTCGGCAAGCACCTGGCCGTCTACGGTCAGCGGGTACAGCGCTCCGTCTTCGAGATCGTCGTCGCGGGCGAGCCGGAACTCGCCCGGCTCAAGGCCGAGATCAAGCCGCTGCTCGCCGCGGGCGACGACCTGCGCTTCTACGCCATCTGCCGCGCCTGCCGTCAACGCTCCCGCAACCACCGCGACGAGCGCGTCGCCTACATCCCCGCCGCAACCATCCTCTGACCCAGCGGGGAACCCCCCACCGCCCCGGCCCCGGCGCCCCGCGTGTGCGAAAACATCAACCTTCAGAAAGGCTTGCGCTGAACCGCCGAACGCTGGTTCCCCGGCCAGCAAAATCAGAAACCTGAGTTGCATTTTTTCGCCCGCCGCGGTTCAATCAGCACCTTGGATCGCAACCGCCGCGAGGTTCCCCGAAAGGGCCACCTAAGTGCATCTGGGGACAGGGGTTTCCGGGGTGGCTGTTGAATCCATTCCAAGCTGCTAAAGCTGTGCGACAATAAAGGCGAGTCATCATTTCGATGATAGACAGTTGAATCCATTCCAAGCTGCTAAAGCTGTGCGACAGGATGAGAATCAGAAGTAACCACGGTGTCATGAGTTGAATCCATTCCAAGCTGCTAAAGCTGTGCGACCCGTTTTCTTGGCCTTGCATAAGTATTCTCCAGTTGAATCCATTCCAAGCTGCTAAAGCTGTGCGACTCGCGGCAGCGATTGATGGGGACATGGTTTACTGTTGAATCCATTCCAAGCTGCTAAAGCTGTGCGACCTTTCAGGTTTTGTGATTGTGTCGACATTTCTGTTGAATCCATTCCAAGCTGCTAAAGCTGTGCGACTTGGCATCGGACGCTTCGGGTTGCTCTGTCCGTTGAATCCATTCCAAGCTGCTAAAGCTGTGCGACCCCAAAGCGCATCGTTGGTCTTGTAGCTGCGGCGTTGAATCCATTCCAAGCTGCTAAAGCTGTGCGACTCGTCTTCATGAATGTGCGATACTTCTCTTGCTGTTGAATCCATTCCAAGCTGCTAAAGCTGTGCGACCTTCGAACTGGCGTGATGCCATGATGGTGTCTGTTGAATCCATTCCAAGCTGCTAAAGCTGTGCGACCGTTGCGAGCAGTTTTGCAAGCTTCATTATGTGTTGAATCCATTCCAAGCTGCTAAAGCTGTGCGACGTCGTGGAGTTGGCGCATGGATTGCTCCGTTTTTGTTGAATCCATTCCAAGCTGCTAAAGCTGTGCGACCATGCATGTATTCATGAAGCGTCTCCTGATCGGGTTGAATCCATTCCAAGCTGCTAAAGCTGTGCGACTCCAACTTACGCTGGATGGCATTTTCAGCCATGAGTTGAATCCATTCCAAGCTGCTAAAGCTGTGCGACCTGACGGTACGGGCGGTGTTGGCGGATTTGGACGTTGAATCCATTCCAAGCTGCTAAAGCTGTGCGACACGCCCACCACAAATAGAAACGTTAACAACATTTGTTGAATCCATTCCAAGCTGCTAAAGCTGTGCGACCCCGCCACTTTTCTCATCATCATCTCCGCTGTCGGTTGAATCCATTCCAAGCTGCTAAAGCTGTGCGACTGTTGCGGTGCAGCGTAACGGACATGACTGTTCTGTTGAATCCATTCCAAGCTGCTAAAGCTGTGCGACGCCTTCTGGTGTCATTCTCTATACCCCGTTGTGGTTGAATCCATTCCAAGCTGCTAAAGCTGTGCGACCGGTATGGACAACAGGCTCGGCCATAGTAGGAGTTGAATCCATTCCAAGCTGCTAAAGCTGTGCGACTTGTTGCTGTGTTCTACTGCCTGTCTGCCAAGCTCAGTTGAATCCATTCCAAGCTGCTAAAGCTGTGCGACGGTTTCCATAACTTCTGGAGTTAGTCGGGTGGACTGTTGAATCCATTCCAAGCTGCTAAAGCTGTGCGACGTTCTCTTCCCAGACAAATCTCATGATTACCCTGTTGAATCCATTCCAAGCTGCTAAAGCTGTGCGACAGTGGGGTTGGTGGACATCAGGAACTTGGTCATGAGTTGAATCCATTCCAAGCTGCTAAAGCTGTGCGACAAGTGTAAAAAATGATAAAAAAGAAAAAAAAAGTTGAATCCATTCCAAGCTGCTAAAGCTGTGCGACCTGGCAACGGCAAGCGTCCAAGCGGTCCCGACCACGGTTGAATCCATTCCAAGCTGCTAAAGCTGTGCGACCTTGGTCATCTCTCTTCCTCTCTCAGTTTAAGTTGAATCCATTCCAAGCTGCTAAAGCTGTGCGACTGCGTTCCTCACTCATAACCCTGCCGTGGCTGCGTTGAATCCATTCCAAGCTGCTAAAGCTGTGCGACCTAGCACCAGTAGTTCTAAAAAGAGGTTTTCTTTGTTGAATCCATTCCAAGCTGCTAAAGCTGTGCGACGCATCGTGTCTAACTCCTAATTTTCGGTTAATCAAGTTGAATCCATTCCAAGCTGCTAAAGCTGTGCGACACAATACATATAGAAAAACGCAAAAATAAAAGTTGAATCCATTCCAAGCTGCTAAAGCTGTGCGACACCCATTCGGCGTGCAAAGTTTTCTTCATCTCGTTGAATCCATTCCAAGCTGCTAAAGCTGTGCGACCCGGTCGGCGCGCGCGGCGCTTGCCACGCGCCTCGTTGAATCCATTCCAAGCTGCTAAAGCTGTGCGACCCGGCAAGACCTGCGACCGCCCCCTGTGCGCCGTTGAATCCATTCCAAGCTGCTAAAGCTGTGCGACTCTCGTCGGTGTACATTTCGTCTCGCCTCTCCTGTTGAATCCATTCCAAGCTGCTAAAGCTGTGCGACGGCTTGGTGGTGTTTTCGGCCATTCTCTCTCTGTTGAATCCATTCCAAGCTGCTAAAGCTGTGCGACAGATCAGCCGATCCGCACCACGCGATCCACGGTTGAATCCATTCCAAGCTGCTAAAGCTGTGCGACTGCTAACAGACTCATTTCAGTTTCCCCTATCTTTGTTGAATCCATTCCAAGCTGCTAAAGCTGTGCGACCGACGAGTCAAGATCAACATTGTCATTCTCCATGTTGAATCCATTCCAAGCTGCTAAAGCTGTGCGACCACCAAGGGGCTTCACCTTGTTTTTTTCTTTATTGTTGAATCCATTCCAAGCTGCGTAATCGTTCAGCCCCCCCCTTCCGGAACGCTGCGGTGTAGGGGGCATTGTGTGGGACGAGAGTACCCCCAACAGTCAGCGGAGTCGCGCGGACCCCACCGTTCACCCTGTCGCTGCCATGAAACTCGACCGACACGATCTCCAACAGCTTGACGAGGACGCGCTGCGGCGGTTGCCGGAGGCGGCGTTGCGCACGTTGTCGGTGACGTTGCTGGCTGACCTCAAGGAAGCGTACGAGCGACTGCATCAGACGCCGACGAACAGTTCCCGCCCGCCGAGTAGCCGCGCGCCCTGGGAGCGCGCCCCGTCGGCGGGGAGCGGTGCTGAGGCGGCGCTGGGCGCGGGGGCACCGCAAGCGGCCGCCCCACCCCCCGAGAAGCCAGTCCCCGCGGGCGCCGCCGCCCCGGCGGCGGAGGCGAACAAGAAGGAGTCCGCCCCCAAGAAACGTCACCCGGGCAAACAGCCCGGGGCCCCTGGTGTGGGGCGCACTCAACGGTTCACCGCCAACCGCACCGAGGTGCATCGCCCGCCAGCCTGCGCCGTCTGTGGTGAAGCGCTGGCGGCGGACGCCCCCACGGTGTGCTACACCGCCTTTCAAGCGCTTGACCTGGAGTGGGGTGATCCGGCCGCACCGGGCTTGCACCTGCGGATCATCGATCATGCGTATCATGAGGTGACCTGCCCCTGTGGTCACCACACCCGCGCCCGGCCCGCCCACGGGGACGTCGATGCGACGCTGGCGCCGGTGCAGGTGCGCGAATGGCGCCTCGTGGGGCCGGGTCTGGCGAGCCTGATCGTCGCCTTGAGCCTGCGCTGTCGGATGTCGCGGGCCCGGATTCAAGAATTCCTGCACGCCTGGCGGGCGGTCGACCTCAGTATCGGGACGATCCACCAGACCTTGCATGAGGCGGCGGCCGTGGTGGCGCCGGCGCAAGCGTCCCTGCTCGCCGACGTGCAGGCCAGCGGGCTGCTGCATGCCGACGAAACCCCCTGGCCGCAGCAGCCGTTGGGGCTGTGGCTGTGGGTGTTCGTCACGACCACGACCACCCTGTATCTGATTGCTGGGCGGGGCAAGGCCACGGTCACGCGCGTGCTGGCCGGCTTTACGGGCTGGCTGATGAGCGATGGCTGGTTCTCCTACCGCGACTATCCGCACCGCCTGCGCTGCTGGGCGCACCTGTTACGCAAGGCCCAGGGGCTGGTGGAGTGCTGCGATCCCGGCGGCAGCGCCTTCGGTCATCGCGTGCGCACCACCTTGGAAGCCTTGATGGACGCGATTTATGCCGCCCGCGACGGACCGCCCCCCGCGGCGGGGATGCCGGACCTGGCCAGCACGCAGGCCGCACGACTCGCCGCGCTGCGGCGCACCTGCCTGGCCTATGAAGAGTACCGTCACGGGCCGACCCGCGACCTGGCGGTCGAGTTGCTCATGGATTGGGACGCCATCTTCCGGGTCCTCCAGCATCCGCACCTGCCGCTGACCAACAACTTCGCCGAGCGGGCGCTGCGCCATTGGGTCATCGCCCGGCGCATCAGCCACGGCACCCGCACCGCCGTCGGCTCGCGCGCCTTCGCCCTGCTGGCCAGTGTCATCGACACCTGCCGGCAACGCGGCCACTCGCCGTGGGACTACCTGGTCGCCGCGATCACCGAGCGGCGCGCCGGACTCCCGCTGCCCCCGCTACCGGTGGTGGGGGTCTGAACGATTACGTTGAATCCATTCCAAGCTGCTAAAGCTGTGCGACTGGTGTTCTTGTCGTTCATTTCTCTTCTCTCTGTTTGTTGAATCCATTCCAAGCTGCTAAAGCTGTGCGACGGATACCCTCTTTCCTCTGGTGGTCATTACTTTTTTTGAATCCATTCCAAGCTGCTAAAGCTGTGCGACCCGATTGACTTGCTCATAATCTCAGCTCTCTTGGTTGAATCCATTCCAAGCTGCTAAAGCTGTGCGACACTTTCAGGGAACATAAGCATTACGCTCTCCTGTTGAATCCATTCCAAGCTGCTAAAGCTGTGCGACTTCTTCATTAAGTAACACAATGAATTTTTCTTCAGTTGAATCCATTCCAAGCTGCTAAAGCTGTGCGACGTAATATTGCTGGCCATTTGTGCTTTTCTCGTTGAATCCATTCCAAGCTGCTAAAGCTGTGCGACTAAGTGCTGCGTGCATGGGATTTGTCTCCGTTGGTTGAATCCATTCCAAGTTGCTAAAGCTGTGCGACCGTGAGTATGTCCATACAGGGGGCCTTCGGGGGTTGAATCCATTCCAAGCCGCTAAATCTGTGCGACATTTCTAAGCTTGGCATTTCTCATCATCTCCAGTGGGTTGAATCCATTCCAAGTTGCTAAAGCTGTGCGACTTAGCGATGGTAGCCATAACAATGACTCTCTGCTGGCTGCCACGCTCCAGCGTGGGAGCAAGAGCGGGCGCTCCGCGTCCAGTGACCAGACGGGACGCGGAGCGCCCGCACTGCATTCCCACGCGGGAGCGTGGGAACGAGAGGGCGTCGCTGCGCGACTTTCACGGGCGCTCGGTCCGCACAGCGGACCCTACGGCGCGAGGGTCGTAGGGTCCGCTGTGCGGACCGACGACCTCCCCGATCACGGGATGGCGGACCTGTGATCAAGGGCGCGATCGGCCTCGATCATCCTAAAAAGAGCAGTAGGTACCCGCCGCGGGCCGTTCCCGGCCCGCGGACTGGTACACGCTGAGGCGAAGTCCCGGCTATGCCGGGGCCGGCAAACCCGGCGGCGGGTGCAATTCGCGGCCGTTGAGGTATTTCACCAGGGCGCGGGAGAGCACGCGGTACCAGCGTTGCAGCGGCGTCAACTGCTCCGCAGTTTGGCGTAGTGTTTTGAAGAAGGCCGCGATCTCGCGGCAGGCGCTTTCCACCCAGGCCGCTTCGGCATGCGGATGGCTAATCGTGATGCGGGTCTGGCCGCTATGGCGGGTGAGGCGCGCGGGGGCCTGCAGCAGCAGCGGACGACTGGTAATGGCCTCGGTATGCTGACGCGGATCAGCCAGGCGCACGAACAGGCTCCACCAGTTGTAGACCAACGCCGTGATGCGCGCCATGAAGCGGCAGCGCTTGATGTCCTGGGTGGTGAAGCCACCCCAACCCCAATGGTTCTTTAGCTCATCGAAGGGATTTTCCGCGTCGGCGCGGTCACGATAGTGCGTATTCCACGCAAACTGGACAGCCGTTCCACTGCAAACTGGACACCTGTTCCGCCGCAAACTGGACGGCTGTTCCAGGCCCAACTGGACCGTCGGAGCGAAGCGACGCGCGGGGGTGATGCTG
>Ga0247839_1004016_pt1 | contig 19416 bp, 23 predicted proteins | sample LaCruzMarch2015__6_FD_192405 | JGI IMG/M metagenome (GOLD analysis project Ga0247839, IMG submission 192405) | Freshwater microbial communities from meromictic Lake La Cruz, Castile-La Mancha, Spain - LaCruzMarch2015_16m | ecosystem: Environmental > Aquatic > Freshwater > Lake | place: Spain... | reverse complement strand
TTAACTAGATTATCAATTGAGCTTACAATAATTAATTGATTTTTATATCTTCCTGGATAAATATTTATATTACAATCGTTAGTATTATTAACATTATTTGTATTTATAAACTTTCCATACGGTAAAATTTTTACAAAATTACTATTTTTATAAAACTTACTCAAATATTGGTGAACTTTTTTCACATTAATTTTTTTATTAAGATCAGCGTATATGGTAGTTAGTATTCCTCTAAAAGTTGGAATTAAATGAGGTGTAAATTCAATTTTTAAATTACCAGTTACTTTTCCAAACAATTTTAAACCCTGATCAATTTCAGGCATATGTCTATGATTACCTACTCCATAAACAGCAATATTTTTATTAATTTCAGGATAAAGTTTTTTATCTGCAGTTTTTTTTCCAGCTCCAGAATAACCTGACTTAGAGTCTATAATTATTTTTGAAGTTTTAATTATTTTATTTAACAATAAAGGGATAAGCGCTAACTGAGCTGATGTTGGATAACACCCTGGACAAGAGATTATATTACTTTTTTCAATGTCTTTTTTTGCAAATTCAGAAAGTCCATAAACAGAATGTTTTTGATTGAAAGGCGCATAATGTTTTAGCCCGTACCATTTTTCATAAACTTTAGTATCTGAAAATCTAAAATCTGCAGATAAATCTATTAAAATATGATGTGGAGAAATTTTATTTGATAATAATTGAGCTTCTCCGTGTGGCAATGCTGAAAAAATTATATCAACATCACTCAGATCAGCTTTATTAATATCAGATATTAAAGGTAATTTTTTTTTAATTTTATTTTTTAAAAAAGAATTAATAGATTTACCAATGGAGCCTCTTGAGCATAGATATTTAAGATTAATAAATTTATGATTACTTAAAAGTTTAATTAGCTCTAAGCCAACAAAACCTGAAGCACCATTAATTAAAACGTTATATTTGTCAGACATGCACTGTATTTATAAGAAGTTGTAAATGACTTAAAGACTAAAATTAGTCTAAGTAGATTATCGTTTAGAAAACTGAAATCTTCTTCTAGCTTTTTTCTGACCGTATTTTTTTCTTTCAACTTTTCTTGAATCTCTTGTTAATAACTTTTCTTTTTTTAATGTTTTTCTTAATGTTCCATCTAATACAAATAATGCTTTGGATATTCCTAAAGATACCGCGCCAGCTTGACCGGTTAACCCGCCGCCTTTAACGGTGCACATAACATCATAACCATTATTTTTATTTATTACATTAAATGGCTTCTCGATACTAAGTTGCAAAACTGGACGTTTAAAATATTCATTATATTTCTTTCCATTTACTACAATACTTCCAGAGCCAACTTTTAGCCAAACTCTAGCTATTGAACTTTTTCTTTTTCCAGTTGCGTAAAATCTATTGTCTGAAACAGCTAAACTTTGAACCATATATTTAATTTAAAGAATTTTTTCTATTAATAGATTTAAAATCAAAATCTAAAGCTTTTTGAGTTTCATGAGGATGTTTATCATCATTATAAACTTTTAAATTTCCAAGTTGTTTTCTACCAAGTGGACCTCTTGGTAACATTCTCTTAACTGCTAATTTGATAATTCTAGAAGGATCTTTTTCAAGAATTTTATTTGGAGTAGTTTCCTTAATTCCTCCTGGATAACCAGTATGTTTGTAATAGATTTTTTTAGAAAACTTTTTTCCAGTAAACTTTATTTTTCTAGCGTTAGTTACGATGACAAAATCACCATCATCCATATTTGGAGTGAAGCTAGTTTTTTTCGTTCCTCTTAAAATCTTAGTAATTTCAGAAGCTAATCTGCCAACAATTAAATTTGTTGCATCAATCTTAAACCAATTTTTTTTAACTTCTTTCTTTTTTATAAATTCAGTCATAATGGAACGGAATAAATATATTTTGCCTATTATTATGTCAAATGGATTAAGGTAAATTTATAATTTTTGAGAGATTGATACTTGGTAAAACAGATAAATTATCGAAAAAACTAAAAAAATTGAACCCAATTGATGAAGGCTAGCTAAATAAATTTTATAGCCGCTTACTAGAACAAGAATACCAAGCACTATTTGAAAAATTATCGCAAACGATACTACGAATAAATATTTTGAATTAACAATTTTATTTTTAAGAAATAAATAAAAAATAAATATAAATATAAATATTACAAAATAAGCAATAATCCTGTGCAAAAATTGAACATGCGAAGCGCTAGAATAAGATTTTGAATTTAAAAATTCTTTGACAAAAACATCTTCTGGCACAAAATTTTCATTCATTAAAGGCCAGGTTTGATATAATTTTGCAGCATCGAGTCCTGAAACAAAAGCTCCAATTACAATCTGAAAAAAAATAATTATTAAAAAAGATAGAACTAAATAAGAATTAAAATTTAAATTAATCTTGCTGACATTTCTGAATAAAATTGAATAAAATATCAGTGATAATATGATTTGAGCTCCTAACAAATGTGCTGATAATCTAAAATGGCTTACATCCGTATTTGAAATTAATCCACTTTTGACCATGTACCAACCTAAAAATCCCTGAAAAAAAAATAAAAGAGAAATTATTGTATAGAATATAGCTTGTTTAAAATTAAAGAATTTTTTTATAAGAAAATACAAGAATGGCAAAATAAATACTAAGGAAGCTAATCTTGCTAGTAATCGATGAATATATTCCCACCAAAAAATATATTTAAACTCAGCCATAGACATGCCAAAGTTGATCTCTTTGTATTGCGGAATTTGTTTGTAAAGAGCAAAATAATTTTCCCATTGTTGGTTATTAAGGGGTGGCAAAATTCCACTAAATAATTCCCAGCTAGTAATAGACAGACCCGATTCTGTTAAACGAGTTAGACCCCCGATAAAAATTAATGAAAAAACTAGAAATAAAGATAAATACAACCAAATTGTAATATAAGTATTTTTTCTATTTAGATTAATTGTATTTGCCATTATAAATTCATAATTAATTTATCTATATTTTAAAAACGATTTAATGTCGCAAAGAAACATTCAAAAAATACGTTCCAGTATTGATATAATAGATAAAAAAATAATTAGACTTCTTGGTCTGAGAAAAAAACAAGTTTTAAAAATTGCTAAATATAAAAATAAAAAAACTATTGTTGATAAAAAAAGAATTAATCAAATAATGAAAACAATTAAAACTGAGTCAAAAAGAAATAAAATTGATTATGTTTTAGTTAAGAATTTTTGGAATAAATTAATTCAATATTCAATAAAATTAGAAAAAAAAATAGTTAAATAACGATTATTTGCTATGAGGGGGAAGTTTCTTTTCCACAAACCATTCATGTTTGCGTGTTGATGGATTGTATTTTCTTACTCTCAATTTAATCTTAACCTTTTCACCCGCAGTCGGTTTTTTGACATAATAATTAAAAGCACTGTCTGGTTTTAATTCAGGAACTAGTCTTACTTTAACGGATGTTTTTTTTGCCATTTTAAGAGAGGTTTTTTATTTCAGTTATAATTTGTTTAATTCTAATTAGCTTTTCTTTTTTATCTAATAAATCGTTAGTGCTTATATCTTTTCTTGTAAAATCGTCAACTTCAATATCATTGAAATTATTTTCAATTATTTTTTTCGCTCCTTTAATTGTCAGACCTTTATCTTTCAAAAGATACTGAATTTTTTTTAAAAGTTTAACATTTTCGGGCGTATAATATCTTCTTCCTTTTGCTCTTAATTTTGGTTTGAGTTGAGGAAACTCTTTTTCCCAAAATCTTAAAATATAAGTCTTTGCTTTTCCCGTTTCTAAATCGATAAGATTTAAGTCTTTAGCTACCTCGCCTATTGTTTTTAGAGCCTCAGCTGTCTTGACCGACATCTAAATTTTTATTGATTTTATTTTTTAAAATTTTAGAAGGTTTAAAAGTGACAACAGTTCTACTGGAAATAACCTTTTGCTCTTTTGTTTTAGGATTCCTTCCAATTCTTTCATTTTTGTGACGAATATTAAAAGAACCGAAATTTGCAATTTTAACTTTATTCTTTTTTTCTAATTGTAACGTAACAAACTCAAAAATGTCGTCGATAAACCTCGAAGATTCAACTTTTGAAATTCCTAACTCTTTATAAACTATATCTGACAAATATTGTCTTGTGATTGTTTCTGTCACAATTAATTATTTATAAATTTTTTTGTATTTGTTCTTGTAAATTACCATTTAAAATATCATAGCACAATTTAATAGAGTGATAAAAACCAATATAATCTGTGCCTCCATGACTTTTTACAACCGGTGATGTTAATCCTAAAAATATTCCGCCATTATATTTTCTTGGATCTAAATCGTCTTTGATGCTGGTAAAAATTTTAAATGATAAAAGATAAATAAATTTAGAGTACCATGAGTTTCGAAACTTTTCTTTAACAAGTGCTGCAATATATTTTGCAGTTCCTTCGGCTGTTTTTAAAGCGATGTTGCCTGAAAAACCATCAGTAACTATAACGTCCACATTCCCATCTTTTATTTGATTTCCTTCTATAAAACCGCTGAATGAGAAACTATCCGTATTAATCTTTCTCAATTCTTGTAAACTTTTTCTTTGTAAATCGCCTCCCTTATTATCTTCGCTTCCTATATTTAATAATGCAACTGTTGGTTTTTCTTTTTTAAATACAGCTCTATGCAAAGCTGCTCCTAATTTTGAAAAATCTACTAAATTTTTTATACTACAATCAATATTTGCACCTAAATCTAAAACAACACTTAAGCCTTTATGGGATGGCCACAACGATGCCAATGCTGGTTTATCAATTCCATTTATTGTCTCTAGAATTAATCTAGACATAACTAATAGCGCGGCAGTATTTCCTGCAGATAATGCTATATCGGCATTCTTATTTTTTAAGGCGGTGAGTGCTAACCACATGCTTGAATTTTTTCCATTTTTTACAGCTTCTAATGGCGATTCATCATCTTTTACTTTTTCATTTGTATGAATAATTGTGCTGGAAGGTCCTACTAAAGGATATTTTTCTAAGATAGGATTTATTAAGTCCCTGTTACCAAAAATTAAAAATTTTAAATTCTGATTATTTTGTAAATAAAGATCTAAACCCCTTATAACTTTTAAAGGAGATTCATCACCACCCATTGCATCAACTGCAACTGTAAATTTCATTTAATTTGATTAATTATTAATTAAATTAAGCTTTAGGCTTAAAAATTTGTTTACCATTATACATTCCGGTCTTTTCATCTACATGATGCGGAAGTCTATATTCACCACTTTTTTTATCTTCTATAACATTAGCAAATGTAACAGCATGATGAGATCGTCTTAGATTTCTTCTTGCTTTCGATGTTTTGCGCTTAGGGACAGCCATTTGAATAATACAATAGTTAAAAAATTAGGACACTCAATATCATTTAACCCCAATAAATCAACCTAGTTAATAATCGTTGATTACATGGCAAAATTTTATATTTATATGATAGTGTTTTTTAGCAAATGAGAATTTATTTCTATAAATATATCTTAGTATTTTTTTTTATTTTTAGTTGCACCACGATTGATGAATTGCATGGTATTGATAATTTAAAAATAAAATCTGAATCTTTGCAAGTCAACAACACAAATACCAATGATGTTTTAAATCTTATTGGTCCACCCCAAAATATAGGAATAAATAATAATAATATTTGGTTTTATCATGAGGTTCATCAAACCAGAAATAAGTACGGTACAAAAATAATTACCGATAATAATACATTAAGGTTGGAGTTTAATGATTTAGGTATACTAAAAAAAGTTGATTTCTTGGATAAGAAAAGTTTAAGTAAAAATCCATTTGATGAAGCCTCAACCATCAGTCTAGGTAAGGACACAAGTTTTCTATCAAGTTTCTTAGCTAGTATGAGACAACGTGCTAAAAACTTTGGTAAGACTAACGATTAACGAGCAATAATTGCTAACAATAATAAAGCTACAATATTTGTAATCTTAATCATTGGGTTAACGGCTGGACCGGCTGTATCTTTGTAAGGATCTCCAACTGTATCTCCTGTTACAGCAGCTTTATGAGCCTCTGAGCCTTTTCCACCATAATGACCATCTTCAATATATTTTTTTGCATTATCCCATGCGCCACCGCCAGCTGTCATTGATACTGCTAAGAAAAATCCAGTAACGATAACACCTAACAACATTGCGCCTAAAGCAGATAATGCCGAAGATGTTCCTGCTATGTAATAAATTATAATATAAAGAACTATTGGAGATAAAACTGGCAACAAAGAAGGGATGATCATTTCTTTTATTGCAGCTTTCGTTAAAATATCTACAGCATTTTTATAATCTGGTTTTTGTTTGTTCTTCATAATGCCAGGCCATTTTTTAAACTGGCGTCTTACTTCAACAACAACAGCTCCACCTGCTCTGCCGACTGCTTGCATTCCCATTGAAGCAAAAAGATAAGGAAGTAAACCTCCAATTAATAAACCAATAACAACATATGGATTTGATAAATCAAAATTTACCACAATTCCCTTTAATGCTGATCCTGAAGTTTTAGAAAAATGTTTAATATCTTCTGTGTAAGCAGCAAACAACACTAAAGCTCCTAGTCCTGCAGAACCTATTGCATATCCTTTTGTTATAGCTTTTGTAGTATTTCCAACTGCATCAAGAGCATCAGTTACTTTTCTAACACTTGCAGGTAAATTGCTCATCTGTGCTATTCCACCAGCATTATCAGTAACTGGTCCATATGCATCTAAAGCAACAACCATTCCTGTTAATGCCAACATTGTAGTAACTGCAATTGCAATTCCATATAAGCCTGCAATTAAATAAGTTGATAAAATTCCAGCGACGATAATTAAGGCTGGTAATGCTGTAGCTTCCATAGAAACAGCTAAACCTTGAATTACGTTTGTGCCGTGTCCAGTTGTTGAAGATTTAGCGATGGATTTAACAGGGTTATAAGCTGTACTTGTGTAATATTCAGTAACCCAAATTAATAATCCCGTAATTATAAGACCAATTATTCCACAGTAATATAATTTAAGTCCCGTAAAGCTAAGGGTTCCAACTTTATATACTTTAGTTAATCCAACAACATATTCAGTTACTGGATATAGAACAATTAAAGATAAAATTGCAGAAACTATAAAGCCTTTATACAAAGCTCCCATAATACTTTTATTAGCGCCTAATCTTACAAAGTAAGTTCCAATAATAGATGTGATTAAGCAGCTACCCGCAATTGCTAACGGATAAATTAACATGTTTAAATTTCCAGAAAAAAATATGGATGCCAAAACCATTGTAGCAACAATTGTAACCGCATAAGTTTCAAATAAATCAGCCGCCATTCCAGCGCAATCTCCTACATTATCTCCAACGTTATCTGCAATAACCGCAGGGTTTCTTGGATCGTCTTCAGGAATTCCAGCTTCAACTTTTCCAACTAAGTCAGCTCCAACATCTGCACCTTTAGTGAAAATTCCGCCACCTAATCTTGCAAAAATTGAAATCAATGAAGCACCAAATCCTAAGGCAACTAATGCATTAGAAATTTCTCTTTCCTCAATTTTTAATTCTAAAAGTATCCAATAATAAACAGCAATGGCAAGTAAAGCTAAACCAGCAACTAACATTCCAGTTAATGCACCTGATTTAAAAGATATTCTTAATCCCTCTGCTAAGCTTTTTCTTGAAGCTTCAGCAGTTCTAACGTTTGCTTGCACAGAAATTAGCATTCCGGCATATCCGGCTATACCTGATAAAAAAGCTCCGATGAAATAACCAATTCCAACCCAAATATTAAATAAAAAAATTACTATTACAAGAACCCCAACTCCAACAATTGATATAGTTTTGTATTGACGATTTAAAAATGCTCTAGCTCCTATTTGAATTGCCCCAGCAATTTCTTTCATTCTAGCATTGCCAGAACTTGCTGATAAAATTTGAACCCCTGTAATGTAGGCAAAAATGATTGATAAAATTCCGCAATAAATTACTAAATTTAAAACTAGACCTGGATTGAGCATAATTAAGATATTTAAATTGTTAGGTTAACAAGAACCAGGTAAATGCCAAATTACCTATATAAAATCAACTATTTTTATTGAAAAATATTAAAATTAAATGAAAAACTTCACTAAACTAGATACTTTTTGCAATTTTATCTAGGACCGCATTAATAATATTTTTTTGCTTATCGTTTAAAAACATTTTGGAAATTTTAAGATACTCGTCAATTACAACCTTAAAAGGTGTCTTCTTATATAAGAAAATTTCATAAATTGCAGATTTTAATATAATAGCAAATATTATTTCAAAATTTTTAAGATCAAATTTTTTATCTAGAAAGTTTATTAATTTTTCTTCTAACAAAGAATTATTTTCAATAACCCCGTTGCAAATCTTTTTAATAAATCTTTTATAAGGATTTTTAAAATCAAATAACAACTTTTCTTGATTGATATAATAACTATATAAAAGCTGTACTATGATTAATCTTGAATTATTTTTAACAGCAGTCATTAGAGTTTATAAACAGAATTATAAACACTTAATGCTGCGATTACGGCTTCACCGCCTTTATTCTTTAATTTAGGATCACATCTAACTTCAGCTTGTTTTGAATTATTACAATTTAAAACACCATTAGAAACTGGAATATTATATTTAATTGAAATTTCTAATAATTTATCGGATACGGATTGACTAATAATGTTAAAATGAGGAGTTTCTCCTTTAATAATGCAACCCAGGGCTATGCAAAAAGCATATTTCTTATCCTTTAATAAAATATTCATTAATTGAGGAATTTCGTAAGCTCCGGAGACAGAAAAACAATTAACATCGAATAAATTTTTATCTATTTCTTTTAAAGCGCCAGATAAAAGTTTTTTTTCTAAGCTCTTATAAAAAGAAGAACTAACAATTAATATTTTTTTTCTCATTTAATAAACTCTTGTTTGACAATTTTTATACCAAAACCATCTAAACCTATAATATTTTTCTTTGATTTAGATATTAAAATCATTTTTCTTATATTTAAATTTCTCAAAATTTGAGCACCAATTCCATAATTTCTCAAACTACTTTCTTTTTTATTGCCAAGATTATTTTTAACTAACTCATCTCTAATTATTATCAAAATACAACTCTTGTATTTTTTATAATAATTAAGTGTTTTATTAATAGATAGATTTTCTTTATTTTTTGATAAAAAACTTGTGACAATATTTGAAGATATAACTCTAACCCTTGGTACAATTTTTTTATCTTGAATTTTGACTAAAGCAATATGTTCTTTTCCATCTAATTTATTCTCAAAAATTTTAACCTGATAAACATCATTCTTTGTAATCTGAACCTGTTCAACTCTTTTTAGCTTTATTAAACTTTCTTTTTTTAATCTGTAAGCAATTAAATCTTCAATTCTTGCAATGTTTAAATTAAATTTTTTAGCATAGTTAATTAGATTTTTTCCTTTTGCCATTGACCCATCGGTGTTCATTATTTCACAAATAACACCTCCTGGACCACATCCAGCAAGTTTTGCTATATCAACGGAGGCTTCTGTATGGCCAGCTCTTTCAAGGACACCTCCATCTTTAGATATCAGAGGAAAAATATGTCCAGGTGTTGATATATCTTTTGCTGTAACATTTTTTTTAATTGCAGTTTTAATTGTATGGGCCCTGTCCTTTGCAGATATTCCTGTTGTAACGCCTTTTCTCGCTTCTATAGAAATAGTAAATGCAGTTTGTAACCGCGAAGAGTTTCTACTGGGCATAAGAGATAAATTAAGTGCTTTAGCTTTATTTTTATCAATAGCTAAACAAATTAAGCCTCGGCCATGGGTTGCCATAAAATTAATTTTCTTATGATCAATCTTTGAAGCTGGAATGACAAGATCACCTTCGTTTTCTCTATTTTTATCATCTACTAAAATAAAAATTTTTCCTTTTTTGGCATCTTGAATAATTTTTTTTACAGATGAAAACATATTTATTTTTTTAATAAGGTTTTAGCTATTAAATCAATCTCAACATTAACGTAATTATTTTTCTGCAATTTTAACAAATTTGTATTTTGAAGTGTATGCGGGATAATGACGACTTTAAATTTATTAGAAAAAATCTTAGCAATAGTTAAAGATATCCCATTAATGGATATAGATCCCTTTTCAATCAAAAACTTTCTAAATTTTTTTGGTATGTTGAAAAAAATCGTCCAACTTTTGCTATTACTAACATTAATATTTAAAACTTTTATTGTGGTGTCTACGTGCCCTTGAACAAAATGACCGGCAATCTCATCTCCATATTTCATTGATTTTTCTAAATTTATTATGGCCCCGGGCTTTAAGTGCTTAAATGCAGACGTTACAACTGTATGTTTTGATAAATAAAAAAATAACTCATTTTTTTTTTTAATCTTTTGAATTTTTGTTAAAGTTAAACAAACACCTGAACAAGAAATAGAGGTGCCAATGTCCTTATTAGTAAAATTCAGGTTTGAAATAATAGATAAAAAATAACCATTATTTTTCTTTTTTAATTCTTTAATAACCCCAGTATTTTTTATTATTCCAGTAAACATACTATTATTTTTCAAATACGGTTAAAATATTATCCTTTAAATAAACTTGTTGAAATTTTTTTATATTTTTAAAATTTTTAATTAAAGTCATATAAATATTTTTAAATGAGTGAGACATATTTTTATTTACAGTTTCATTATTTTTGAAAAAATAAAAAATATCTATCAATTTATGATCAATAAATTTCTTAATAGTACTATAACCTCCTTCTATTAGTACATTCTTGTAACCCAATAGACCGATGGTAACTAGGATTTCTTTACAATCTACTTCATTTTTTTTATTAAAAGGTAAATAAATTAAGTAAATATTTTTCTTTTTAAGATAGTTAATTTTGTTTTTATTTTTATTTGCATAAAAAATATATGTCTTAATTTTTTTTGCAGATGAAATTAATTTAGAATTTTTTTTAATTTTAAGATTTGGATCAATTATAAAACGAGCTGGACTTAATTGTTCTAGTCCGCTTATACGACAATTTAATAGTGGATTATCTTTGTTATGTGTATTAACCCCTACTAAAATAGCATTAATTTCTGACCGCAAAATATGAGTTAATTTTTTTGAATAAATATTTGTTATCTGCGCTCTGTCTTTTATAAAAGAGTAATAATTTTTTGATGTTGCAATTTTTGCATAAACTTTTGGTAAAAAATTTTTGTTAAAATCATTATAATTTTTGTAAAAATAGTCTTTATAAATATTTTTAATTTTATTTATCTTTATTTTGTTATTTTGTAAAAATTCAAGACCTTTACCCTGAACTCTAGCATCGTCATCTGTTTCTGAGTAATAAAGTCTCTTTATTTTTTTATTAATTATAGCCTTTGTACAAGGTGGGTTTTTTCCTTGATGGTGACAAGGTTCTAATGAAACATAACAATCTGAATTGTTATTTTTTTTTAAATTAATTAAAGCGGAATACTCTGCGTGAGGACCTCCGCCAATGCCTGTTACTCCATAAGATAATATTTTATCTTTTTTACAAACTAAACAACCAACAGAGGGATTAACTCCAGTCATGTTATGATGAATATTGGCTAAATTAAAAGCCAAATTCATAAAATAGGACTTAACAAACTTAGTATTATTTTTTTGAAGGAACATTTAGTTGATCTACAAATTGCTCAAAATCTTTTGCCTCTTTAAAATTTGTGTAAACAGAGGCGAAACGAACATAGGCAACAGGATCAAGTTCTTTTAGACCTTCCATAACATATTTTCCAATTGTGCTAGATAATATTTCAGCCTGCCCTAGATCCTCTAAATTTCTATAAATTTTAGAAATAAATTTTTCAATTGTATCACTATCTACGGGTCTTTTTCTAAGTGCTATGTTAATTGATTTTGCTAATTTTTCTCTTTCAAAAGTAGATTTTCTTCCATTTTTTTTTACAACAATTAATTCTCTAAGCTGAACCCTTTCAAATGTTGTAAATCTTTGCTTGCAATTACATTCTCTTCTACGTCTAATGACGGTGCCGTCTTCAGTTGGCCTTGAGTCAATTACTGAGGTTTCTTTTTCTTTGCAAAAGGGGCAAATCACTTAGCTAATGATTGTACACTGGAAAAGCAGCACATAGTTTTTTTACTTTTTCCTGAACTTCTTTTTCAACAGTATCATTATTTTTGCTCACTAAGCTTTTCAGAACCTCGTCAATTAAGTGTGCAACAGTTTTAAATTCATTTAAAGAAAAACCTCTCGTTGTACATGCTGGAGTACCTAATCTTATTCCAGAAGTAATCCATGGTTTTTGGTCGTCATATGGAATTCCATTTTTGTTACAAGTTATGTTAGCTCTACCTAATGAGTCAGATGCATCTTTTCCTGTTAACTTAAAAGGTCTCAAGTCGAGAAGAATTAAATGCGTGTCCGTTCCACCAGAGAAAATTGTGTAACCTAAATTTTTTAATGTTTCAGATAAAATTTTTGCATTATCCACAACAGCTCTTGTGTATGATCTAAAGTCTTCAGTAAGTGCTTCTTTAAAGGAAACGGCTTTTGCAGCAATAACATGCATAAGCGGACCGCCTTGAGTTCCTGGAAATACAGCTGAATTAAATTTTTTTGCAAGCTCTTCATTATTGGTAAGGATTATTCCCCCTCTTGGGCCTCTTAAAACTTTGTGAGTTGTTGATGTTACAACGTCTGCATAATCAACTGGATTTGGATAAGCACCTCCAGCAACTAGACCGGAAAAATGGGCCATATCAACAAGTAAGAAAGCTCCAACTTCATTAGCGATTTCTTTAAAAATTTTAAAATCTATAATTCTTGAATACGCACTTCCACCTGCGATTAATAACTTAGGCTTATGCTTTAAAGCTAATTCTCTCACAGAGTCATAATCAATAAGACCATTATCTTTTCTTACTCCGTAAGCAAAAGCATTAAACCATTTTCCAGACATCGCAGGAGCAGCGCCGTGTGTTAAGTGACCACCCTGATCTATGCCCATTCCTAAAATAGTATCGCCTGGTTTAATTAAAGCTAAAAAAACAGCGGCATTTGCCTGGGCACCAGAGTGTGGTTGAACGTTTGCAAAATTACATTTGAAAAGTTTTTTTGCTCTTTCGATTGCAAGATCTTCGGCAATATCAACAAACTCACAACCTCCATAGTATCTTTTGCCAGGATAACCTTCTGCATATTTATTTGTTAATACACTACCCTGAGCTTCTAAGACTGCTTTTGAGACTATGTTTTCGGATGCGATAAGTTCAATATGATGCTGCTGACGATTAAATTCTTTTTGTATCGAGCTAAAAATTTCAGGATCAGAACTTTTTAAATCATCATTAAAAAAATTTTCGATTTGTTTTTTGTCGAATTTATTAGCTACGTTCATAATGTTATATATCTAGTTTTTTAACTCTTTTTAAATGTCTGCCCCCTTCAAAGGAAGTACCGATAAATATATTTACAACTTTTTGGGCATTTTTCAAATTAATTAATCGAGCCCCCATACATAAAATGTTTGCATTATTGTGTTTTCTTGCAAGAAATGCAGATTTTTTATCATTACAAATTGCTGCTCTAATCCCTTTAAATCTATTAGCGGCGATAGAAACGCCAATTCCAGAACCACAAATAAGTATTCCCGTTAAAGACTTCTTTTTTTTCAAGAACAATGCAAGCTTTTTTGCATTATCTGGATAATCAACTCTATCTTCAGAAAAAGTACCAAGGTCAAAAGTCTTAATTTTTAATTTTTTTAGATAGAATAAAATTTTTTCTTTAAGAATAAAGCCTGCATGATCCGAGGCTAAAGCGATAGATTTAGTTGATAATCTTGACACTACTTACAATTACCAACATCAAATTAATTTGTATATTAAAATTAAGATTTTTTATTTTATGCAGCTCTTGCAAGTTTTAACTCTTTCCATATTTTATCAAGGGCATTTACAAGAGTTTCTAATTTTAAGTCATCGTGCAAAGGGGTTGGCGTAAATCTAAGTCTTTCTAGGCCCCTTGGAACCGTTGGATAATTTATAGGCTGAACATAAATTGAGTATTCATTAAGTAAAATATCAGAAATTTCCTTACAAATTACAGGATCCTTAACTAACAAAGGAACTATATGACTGTTATTTTTAATTATAGGAAGATTTCGCTCAATCATTAATTTTTTTAATTTTTCCGCTCTATTATAAAGTGCTTCTCTTAAGCTATGATTATTTTTAACATGTCGAACACTTGCTATTGCGGCTGCAGCTAAGCTTGGAGGTAATGAAGTAGTAAAAATAAAACCTGGTGCAAAAGATCTTATCACATCAATAATATTATATTTGGCTGTTATATAACCACCCATCAAGCCAAAACCTTTTGCAAGTGTACCCTCAATTATATCAATTTGAGATGTTAAGCCTAAATGCTCTGATAGTCCCCCGCCATTTTTACCGTATAACCCAACTCCATGAACTTCATCTAAATACGTAAGTGCATTATATTTTTTTGAAACTTTAATTATTTCTTCTATGGGTGCAAAATCACCATCCATTGAGTATACAGATTCAAATGCTACAATTTTTGGAACCTCAGGGTTTGAATTTTTTAATAAATGCTCAAGATGCTCAACATCATTGTGTTTCCAAATAGATTTTTCAGAATTTCCTTTTCTAATACCCTCTATCATTGAGGCATGATTATTTTCGTCAGAGAAAATTATACAATTTTTTAAAAATTTAGCCAAAGTGCTTAAGGCGCATTCATTAGCTATGTAACCGGAAGTAAAAATTAGCGCACCGTCTTTATTATGAAATTTTGCAAGCTCTCTTTCTAATTCAACATGGTAATTTGAAGTGCCAGAAATATTTCTTGTTCCACCAGCGCCAGCACCAACTAAATTTACTGCATTTACAAATGCATCAACAACCAGTGGGTTTTGTCCCATTCCTAAATAATCATTACTACACCAGATAGTTACATCTGATTTAATTCCGTATTGATCATTATAAACCGCCTTTGGAAATTCGCCTTTTTTTCGCGTAATATTATTAAAAACTCTATAGCGACCTTCTTGTCTTAAATCTTTTAACGCATTGTTAAAAATAAGATCGTAATTTATGCTCATAGTTAATATTACCCTATAGAAAATACTTTTTTCAAATATAAACTTTTACTGTATTGTCGCATTAAATATAAAATTCTAATGAAATTCCCTGGTACTAGATTAAGAAGAAATAGAAAGTCAGAATGGTCTAGACGACTCATAAATGACACTTATCTTGATAAATCTGATTTTATATTACCTATTTTTGTTTGCGAGGGCAAAAATATGAAACAAGAAATTAAATCTATGCCTGGAATTTTTAGATATTCAGTAGATAGATTAGATGAAATTATTTCAAGAGCTTCACAAAATGAAATACCTGCTATTGCTCTTTTTCCACTCATAGAGAGTTCTAAAAAAAATAATAAAGGAAGTGAGGCATTAAATAAAAACAATGTGGTTTGCAATGCAATATCCAAAGTTAAGAAATTAAATAAGAATATTGGGGTAATGTGCGATGTAGCTCTTGACCCTTACACCTCCCATGGTCACGACGGACTTATTATAAATAATGAAATTGATAACGATGAAACAAATAAAATTTTAATTAAACAAGCTTTAGTTCAAGCTGAAGCTGGTTGCGATATTATTGCTCCATCAGACATGATGGATGGAAGAGTTGGATTAATAAGAAACGCTTTAGAGAAAAATAAATTTTATAATGTTCAAATATTATCCTATGCAGTTAAGTACGCTTCTAATTTTTATTCACCTTTTAGAGATGCCGTTGGTACTTCTTCAACTCTTAAAACTGACAAAAAAACCTACCAAATGGATTATAAAAATTCAGAAGAGGCTCTATTAGAAGTTAAATTAGACTTAGATGAAGGAGCCGATTTTGTAATGGTTAAGCCGGCTTTAGCATATCTTGATATTATTTATAAAATTAAACAAAAATTTAATGTACCTGTTTTTGCATATAATGTTTCAGGGGAATACAGCTTAATCAAAAATGGTATTAGATCATCCCTTGCAAAAGAAGATATTATTCTTGAAGTAATTTATAGTTTTAAGAGAGCTGGCGCTAATGCAATTGTTTCTTACTTTGCTAACGAGGTAATAGAGAAATATTTATCAAACTAATTTTTTATATTTACTCGCAAAATAAATTAACGGTTTTTTTTCGTTTTTCAATTTGAAATTTAAAACTTTTGCCACAAAAAATAAATGATCACCTATATTTATTTTTTTTATCGTTTTGCAATTAAGCTCTGCAAGATTATATTTTAATAAATTTTTCATAATAATCGAATTTTTTTTTGCTTCATTTTTTGATGAAAAATAATTTGAAACATTAGTTTGTTTTGCCGATAAAATATGAATATTAAAAAATTTTAAATTGTTAAATTTTTTATAACTAGAAGCAGTTTTATCCAAACTCCAAGAAATATAAGCAGGTTTTAAGGATATTGAGACAAAAGAATTAACAGTAATTCCTGTAATTAAACTATTTTTATTTTTTTTTGTCACAACTGTTATTCCAGTTGCGTATTTTGATAAAACTTTTTTATATTTTGAAATATCCATCTTATTATAAATTACATCTAATATTATTTTCAAAATTTCTATTCATAATTTGATTTTTATAATTCTTAATTACTTTTCCTGATTGAGCTCTCTTTCCGTAATTATCCGCTATTGTAGATTTATCAAACAGAGTTTTGTCGATTTGATCTTTAATAACTGACTTTGAATTAAATACCGTAGCATTAACAACTTTTAAGGATTTACCTTTTACTAAAATAACTCCTCTACCCTTGTCCAATTTTGGAAGTTCATTAATATTAAATGCAAGCATCTTATTTTTTTTGTCTGCTTCGCAGATAATTGCAACTGAATCTGAATCTTTTATGACTTTGGAGACCCCAATGACCATATCATCGCCCTTAACATTCATCACTTTTTTTCCAGTCTTTTTATTAGTTTCAAGCGTTTTTTCTAAAACAACAAAACCATATCCGCTTTTAGTATAAATAAAAATTTCACCTTCACTATCCAATTTAAAACCATCAATAATTTTTTCATTATCAGCAAGAGATAAATAAGACGAGATTGGTCTTCCAGTTGAAGACCCTGTTAAAATATTATCAGCTTCAATTGTATAAAATTTACCAAAACTTGATGCAAATATAATTTTATCATTAGAGCGAGCGTGCAATAATAAAGAACTACTTTCATTTCCAATTTGTTCTTCCAAATTTTTAACGAAAGATTTTTGAGATTTGATGAAGCCATTTTTAAGAATAGTAATTGTAAGAGGATCGTCAGATTTAATTTCATTATCAAAGGTTTCTTCATTTACGCTGCCAAATTTATCTAATTTGGTTCTTCTTTTGCCTAACTGCGGATTATCTGTAAATTTTTTAATTAAAAAATCTATTTCAGTATCTATTTCTTTTTTTTGCAAAGATTTAGAAGAAAGTAGTTTTGATAAAAAGTTTTTTTCAGATAATAAATCTTTATACTCTTGCTTAATTTCTTTTTCTTCTAGTTTTCTAAGATTTCTTAAACGCATATCTAAAATTGCGTTAACTTGATTTTGCGTAAATTTAAATTTTTTTATTAGTTGTAGTTTTGGATCATCTGCATTTCTTATAATTTTAATAATTTTATCTAAATTGTGATAAACTTTTATAAATCCTATTAAAATTTCTATTCTGTTTTTGATATTCTTTAACCTAAATTCTGATTTTCTTATTAAAACTTCGTAACGATGGGATAAAAAATTTACCAAAACTTCTTTTATCGACATTACTTTTGGCTGAAGTTTTGAATTTAAAACGTTCATATTTAAGGAAATTCTAACCTGTAAATCAGTCTGTCTAAACAAACTTTCCATTAATACTTCTGGTTTAACATTTCTATTTTTTGGACGAATAACTATACGAACTAGCTGATCTGATTCATCTATAACGTTATCAATTAATTTATTTTTTTTACTTATAATTAGATCTGCAATTTTTTCTATTAAAGTTGATTTGCTTACTTGATAGGGAATTTCATTTATAGAAATTTGATATTGACCCCTGCCCAAATCTTCAATTTTATAAGAGGACCTAAGTTCAAAGAAACCTCTCCCGCTTGTGTAAGCTTTTAATATTTCAGACTTATTATTATTTAAAATACCGCCAGTTGGAAAATCAGGCGCTGGAAGAACTTTTAATAATTCTTTAATTGAGACATTTTTGTCTTGATTGACGATTTTTAATCCCTGACAAATTTCTACAATATTATGTGGTGGAATGCTTGTCGCCATTCCAACCGCAATGCCGGATGCTCCATTTGCCAATAAGTTTGGAAATTTAGCTGGAAATACCAATGGCTCTTGTAAATCGCCATCATAAGTGCTTTTAAAATCTACTGTTTCTTCATCAATATTTTCAAGCAAAAGCTCAGAAATTTCCGTGAGTTTTGCCTCCGTGTACCTCATCGCAGCAGCATTATCTCCATCAATATTTCCAAAATTTCCCTGACCATTTACTAATGGATAACGAATTGAGAAATCTTGAGCCAGTCTCACTAGCGCATCATAAACTGACTGATCTCCATGAGGGTGAAATTTACCTATAACATCACCCACTACTCGTGCAGATTTCTTAGGTTGTAATTTTGAACCTAAATTTAAAAGATACATAGCGTAAAGCAATCGTCGATGAACTGGTTTTAAACCATCTCTAACATCGGGCAACGCTCTATGCGTAATGGTTGACAATGCATAAGCTAAATACTTTTGACTAAACTCAGTTGCTAAAGATGCGTTTAAAATATTATCTTTATTTTTCATTAAAAAAATTCTCTAGTTTTAATCTATAAAAAGGAAATTTAACTTTATTCGGTTCAAAAATATAATTTAATAGTTGCTGCTTATTAATTAATAAACCATTGTAAATGTCATTATCAGTAAAGGCTGCTAAATTGTCATAAAAATATTGTGGATAACTTATATTTTTATTAATTAATTTTAAAGAGTCTTTATTTTCTAAATCAAGATTGAAACCTAATTCAGATAATAGAAATCTCTCCCATAAGACATATTTTTTAAAAAAGTCATTAGAGTTTAAAGAATTAAATAAATCTTCAAAAGTATTATAAACAGTTAAATATGTATTTCTTTCAGGTAATATTTTTAGACAAATACTAGTTGCAGATAATATTGCTGTTAATTTTTTATTATTATCAAAATATTTTGGAGCTATTGCATCAATTAATTCAAAATTATAGTAGCCAATTGCATCTTCCGATTT
>Ga0247839_1004014_pt1 | contig 19416 bp, 23 predicted proteins | sample LaCruzMarch2015__6_FD_192405 | JGI IMG/M metagenome (GOLD analysis project Ga0247839, IMG submission 192405) | Freshwater microbial communities from meromictic Lake La Cruz, Castile-La Mancha, Spain - LaCruzMarch2015_16m | ecosystem: Environmental > Aquatic > Freshwater > Lake | place: Spain... | reverse complement strand
GTCGGCGCTTACGCCCCTATCAAGATGACCCTACCCGTTCCATGAGGCCCACCAGCGCCGTGCCGGTCCACGTGATCGTCACCCAGGTCTCAACTGCCCCGAGCCCAGCCGCCGCGGGCACCCCAGACGTCCCGCGCCACCGCCCCGAGCCCAGGCCAGTCAGCCACGACACCGTCCAATACCCCTGGTTAACGATGACTAGTCTGTAATCCCCAGGCGCTGCGCCCGCGGTGTCGATGGCAAGAGTCACACTCGTGTTCACCGTCAGCCGCTGCCTGGCGCCGTCCGACAGCTTGATGGTCCGCGCTGACCCCGATAGGCCAAGATTGACCTCCGCCCCGTGCCCCAACATGCGCACGCCCAGCAGCGCGTGCTCCGCTAAGTCGATATCGGACGCGAGCGGCACCGCCCCGGCCTGCGCCGCGGTCACCGCGTGGGGGTTGGCCTGGTCGGTCAGGTGGGCGAGGGCGGCCGGGTGCAGGTCGATCACCTCATGCAGCGACACCGAGACGTCCGCGAGCGCCTGCGACAGTTGGACGTTGATCCGCGCCAGGCCCTGGTCGGTGATCGCCTGCAGCGCCGCCAGCCAGTCCGCCCGCTCGCTCTCCAGCGCCGCCAGCCGTAGGTCCAGGTCCGCGAAGACCTGGTTGAACGTGGCCTCCGAGAGCGGCGTTACCCCGTCCCGGAAGCGGTAGCGCTCAAACTGCGTCGGCACGGTCGATCACCTCCGCGTGCTCGACCACCAGCGCCCCCAGCAGTTCGATATCCCGCCCCGGCCAGAGGGTCGTCTGCGCGTCGAGGACGATCTTTTGGTTAAGGGCCACGCGGTACTGCGCCGCCGGGTCGATCAGATCTACTTCGATAGCCATCTCAAACTCCTCAAAGTGCCACGTCGATGCGGTTGATGATCGCGAACGGCTTGGACCCACTCGCCCGGGCCCCGCTGATCTTGATCTCGTAGCTGCTGCTTGACGGGATGGTGAAGGTGTAGTGCTTGCGCGTGGCGCCCTCGACGACGTCGGTCACCGTGGTGCTCGGGGCCGTCTCCGTGGTGCCGCCGGTGACGATGCGCACCGTGATCGTATGGTTGACGGCATCCCAGTCCGCCAGCAGCAGCTTCAACTGCACGCTGGTGGATGCCGCCGCCAGCGTGCGCGCCGCCGACCACGAGACCGCCGAGGTGGCCGGCCGGCTGACGCTGATCGCCCCGGTAGTGGCGGCAAAGGCCGGCTGCAGGTCACTGGTCCCAAGCAGCACCACCCGCAGATTACACAGGTTAGGCGCGGTGCTGTCGGCCCCCAAATACATCGCGGCGGCCCCCAGCGGATACCAGGTGCCGGACCCCTGCGGCTGGATCTCGTACTGCAGCACACACCCATCCGGCACCACATGGGGCGCGTCGATGCCGATGTCGGTCAGCCCACCAGACAGCGACACCGGCTGCAGTTGGACCTCGGTGCGGGCGCGGGCGAACTGCGCGCAGTAGACCGTAAACATCAGATCGCGGGTCAGGTCGCCGACGAAGTAGTCCCCATCAGAGCCGTAGAACAGGGTTCCCTGCGTGTAGGCGTTGCCGCTCACGGTAGCCACGCGATGGTTGCCGGGGCTGATCAAGACCACGGCATACCGCTTGCCCGCCTCCAGCAACACGTGCGGCAGGTCCACCGGGGTCTCCTGCGGGTAGAACTTCAGGTCGCTCTGCGCCACGGTCGCCTGTGCGACCACCGACCCCAGGTCGGGCTTGCCCCCCGCGGTCTCACACACCACCACCCGCACGTCCCCGCTGACCGACCCGTTAGAGGTGAAGAACAGCCCCAGCCGCGACAGCCACCCCGCGTTCGCGTTCAGGAACGTCTGCGCGATCATCGCGCCGCTGTAGCTGGCGGTGGTCAGCGCCGGCACATAGTAGGTGCCCGGGCGGCTGTACCAGTACCCATACCAGGGGAGCGCCCAGTACCGGTACGGCAGGTTGACGGCATACCAGCGCCTGTAAAAGTTATAGTTCCACCCGTAGTGATACCCCCAGAAGCTGCAGGTCCGTGCCCGCAAGGAGAGGGACTGCACCTGGTACTGGCTGATGCTCAGATCCCCTGCGTAGCCCTGGGTTTTGAGGCGTGGCGCGTGCAGGTACGCAGGCAGCACCAGGCCCTCGCTGCTCGTCTTGACCGCCGCATCGATCGGGTTGAACAGCGCCAGGTTCGCCGTGCCGCTGGCGGCGAAGGGGAACAACAGCCCATTCTCCACCCGCGCCGCGTAGCCCGCGTGCGCCTGGTTCTGCTTGGTGGCGTCGGCGAAGGCGTCCGCGTCATAGCTGGAGTAGCTCGACGGGAGCAGGCTGCGGTTCTTCAGCGTCGCGAGGTCCGCCGCCAACTCGAAGTACACCGACCGGTCCAGCTTCGCGTCGCAGCGGATCGCCAGTGCCGCCAGGTCAGTGGCGATCGAACTGATGCGCGGCTCGGCCGCCGCCTGCCAGACCTCGATCACCCCCAGGCGCTGCCCCTGATCGTAGCCGTTGGGCAGCATCGCGGGCTGCATCTCCACCCGGGTGATCCCGCTCGGCGTCAGATACACCCGGGCCACCGCCAGGGTCCCCGACTGCAGCACCGGGGGCTGCGGGTCCGCACTCTCGCCCCCCGCCAACAGATTCACCTGGCACCGGCGCGTGCGCTCCATCGCCACCGCCTGCGGCTCGGTCGCGCCGGTCTGCAGGTCCACCAGGAAGTCCCGCGCCTCCACCGCCGCATCCACCTCCTGCCCCCACACCACCACCGCCACCACCCGCGACGCCACCAGGGGCACGTAGTTGAACAGGCTCAGCGTCTGCTCGCTCTCGCTCACAAACACCTGCCCACCCGTGTAGAAGCGCCCCGCGGCCACCGTCACGGTGCTGCTGCTGCTGGCCGCTGTGCCGAACCCGGTGTAATGCTTCTCCCCCGAGACCGCATCCTGCACCACATGATCGATGGCCGCCCGCACGTACCCCTGCAGCGCGTTCGGGTCCGCCGCCTGGAACTCTTGCCGGTCCCGGAAGATAACCTGTTTTTCCATGACGTGACCTCAGTGACCTCAGACAGAACGTGAAATGATTTGACCGCAGCGGTAGCGCCCGGCCGGGGCCGCACCACTGCGCAGCGCCTGGCGATCGTGCGTATCGATCCACACCCGATCGCGCACCGCCACCGCCAGCCGCAACGCCCCCAGCCCGCGCTCCAGCCGGGAGCCCTCGGCGCCGCCCCAGTACCCGGCGCAGAAGGCGCCGACCAGGCGCGGCGAGCGGCGCCCCGGGACGCTGGTGCGCAGCTCCGCGGTAAAGGCCGGCATCGTCAGCCGCGCCGACCCCACATGGGTGCTGCGCCCGCGCCGCGGGTCCGTGACCGCGCGCGCGAACAGCGGCACGGCGCGCCACAGCCGATCACACGCCCGCTGGTCGGCCACGTGGCCGCTCACAAACCGCCCCAGCATCACCCCGCCCGCCACCCCCGGCACCGCGCGCACCGCGTACGCGGCGGCGGTCAGCGCCAGGCCGGGCTGCACCGCCGAGGCCTGATCCTGGGCCGCGGAGTAGGGCTGCGTAAGGCGCACATTAAACAGCCGCTCCCCCGCCGCTTGGGCCAGCATGAACGATTGCCCGAGCCGCCCCGCCGGATAAGTCCCGCGCCCCGCGGCCCCCGGTCGGCGCACCTCCAGGTCCAGCGGCGCCGCGGCCCGGTCCGTATCCTGGTGGATCAGTACCGTCTCCGCGCGCAGCGCGCCGCCGGGCGCCCGCACCTCCGCGCGCCACCCCAGGCGCCGGGCCAGGGCCGCAGCCGTCGTAAACTCCGTCCCCAGCCAGGCGGCATGGCAATAGAGCCCCAGCGCCACCCGCTGCCCGCGGACGCGGGTGCGGTACAGGCGCAACTGGGGGAAGGACTCCAGCGCCAGGTCACGCTCGGCCCGGTTCCGCGCGGGGGCCAGGTAGGTCTTCGCCGGTGGCGTCGTCGCCTGCACGATGGTCAGCCCCGCGCGCCGCCCCGCGAGCTGTAGGCCGGCCAGTGTCCCCTTCGCCCGGTGATAGTCGATCGCGGTCGCCACCAGGTGGCTGCGCTCCCGGTCCGTCGCCGCCAGGTCCCACCCCTCCAGCCCCGCCACATGGAACTGCTCCGCCAGGTGCGGCAGCGCAGACGGCGCCACCTGCGCGATGGCGTAGACCAGCAGGGTCGACAGGTCTAGGCGCCCCAGCCGCGCGATCAGCGGCTCCAGGGCCAGGCCGCGCTCATCGCGCAGGGAGGGTTGCAGCAGCAGCGACTCAATCATCCCCCACCCCCTCCCAGCTCACGCTCACCCCCTCGCAGTCCGGCCACTCGCTGCGCGCCAGCACGCGCCCCAGCGGCAGGTCCACCGCCACCGCATAGACCCCGGTCACCCGCTGCGCCCGTTCCACCCATTGGGAGGGCACCAGATCATGCCCCAGCGTCGCCCGCAGCCGGTCCGCGAACGCCGTCAGGCTCGCCGCCACCGCCGCCACCACCGCCGCCTGGCTCGCCCCCTGCGCCCCCCACACCCGCGCCGTCACCGCATAGGGGACGCGCGTCGGCGCGCTCACCGTCACCCAGTCGGTCAGCGGGCGCACCTTCTCGTCACTGAGCACCGCCCGGGCCGCCGTCAGCAGGGCCTCATCCGGCAGGCCGGCACTCAGCAGCGGATAGACATTCACCCGCCCGGGCGCCGGGGAGGTCACGCCCACATCCACCACGTCCTGCCGCAGGCTCAGCACCTGATAGCGGTACGCCTGCAGCGGCCCCGCGATGGCAAAGTGTTCGGGCGCCAGGATGATCCGCGCCCGCAGCCGTTCATCATCCTCCGCCGCCAAGCCCCCGGACGACACCACCAGGCTCGTCACCGAGAGCCCGAACCCCGGCAGATCCACCAGCGCCGACACCCCGCCCGCGCCCACCCCGTTGGCCTGCGGCCCGGTGGCCGTCGCCGTCGCCCAGACCTCGACTGCCGACCCGCCCACGCCGATGGTCGCGTCCGCGTCCGTCGCAAACTCCGCCCCACCCCCGCCCGCCCGCGTCCCGGCCGGGATGCTCAGGGCGGCCGGGGCCGGCTCCGCCAGGCTAAAGCGCAGCAGCGTGCGCGCCGCCTGCCCCGGCAGGCGCCTCGTCCCCACCAACTGCCCCAGATAGTCCAGCATCGGATAGCGGGCATAGGCCACCAGGTTCTGCTTGGCGGCATCTTGGATGCCGATCCGCACCAGCGACTCCCGATAGCCGATCAGGTCGATCAGCAGGCGCTCCACCTGCGCCGGGTAGAGGGTCTTACCGGTCATCGCCTCCCAGCCCGCGATCAGCTCCGCCGTCAGCGCCGACGGATCGCGCTCAATAAAATCCGGCTCAATCACAGCGTCACCTGCGTGCTTGCGGCGTCCCCGCCACCGCGGCGGGTCCACACGATATCCAACGTGACATGCCCCAGCGCAAAGGTCGGCGTAATACTCACCAGGTCCAGCCGCGGCTCCCAGGCCAGGATCGCCGTCGCCACCTCCGCGATCAGCCCCACCGTCGCCTCCCCCTCGGGCTGATCGATGAACTGCAGAATATCCGCCCCGAACAGCGGCCGGTGCGGGTCCGACCCGCGCGGCGTGGTCACAATGATCGCGATGGCCTGGGCGATATCCGCCAGATCAGTCACCACCTCCCCGGTCGCCCCCAGGCGGGGCTGCCAGTCGCGCGCGCGGATGCTCGGCAGCAGCGTCGTCATGTCGGAGGCGGCGGGTCAGGCGGCTCAGGCGGCGGCGGCGGCGGGATCGGCGGCGGCGGCGGGGGCGCCGCCACCACCTGCTGCAGCGACCCGCGCACCGTCACGGCCCCCTCCAGCGTGATCACCGGTGCCTTCAACTCGATCTCCTTGGCGTAGACCTTCAGCGTCCCGGTCGCCGTCACCTCCGCATCCTTGCACAGCACAATCACCTTGCCCTGGCACGCGGACAGGTCCACGGTCAACTCGTGCTTCTTTTTGTGGTACTTGAGGATGGCCAAGTCCTCGAACCGGGCACCGAACTGGAACTCATCAAAGCCCGGAGGAATCTTGTCCTCCTGAGAGTAGATCGACCCCAGGCACACCCCGTCCTCGCAGCGCTCATCGGTCAGCAGCGCCACCTGCGCGCCCACCATCGGCAACCCATAGTGCCGGTCCTTGAAGGTCCACCGGCCCAGCATCGCCAGCCAGTGCGTCTCCAGGTCCCCCTGCTCCGGCAGGCGCGCCTTGAGCAGGTGCTTCTTCGGATCGACCTTGGTCACGATCCCGAAGCGCAGTTGGGCCGTCTTCGGGTGGCTCACGCGCGCACCCGGTAGATCGTCGCCTCAGACTCATAGCCCCCGGCGCGCGTCAGCCGATGCGTCGAGCGCTCCACGTGCCAGGTCCCATCCAACCCGTACAGGCCGGTTAAGGCCAGGTTAATGCCCGCCACCAGCCGCACCTCCCCCACCATCCCCAGGGTGCCGTCCGCCTGATGCTTGTTCTTGCCGTGCAACTTCGCCTTCGCCTGCGCACGCGCGGCCCCCTCACTGGGCACCCGCTGCAGATGCCGCTGGGTGTCCCCGGTCGACGCCTGCTCGGTGCAGGACCCCAGCACCTTTTTCTTGGTCTCGGGGCACTGGTAGCTGACCTCCCCCTTCTTGGCCGCCTCCTTGCTCTGTTGCTTGAGGCAGAACGCCTTCAACTGCGTGCGCGCCACGGTCAGCACCGCCGGCCGGGCCTCCAGCTTCGCGATCGACCAAAAGTCCAGGAACCCCCCGCGCACCGCCATGGCATAGCCGTAGTCCTCCGCCAACCGGTGCAGGAAGGCCAGGTCCGTCTCCAGGTTCTGAGTCAACCGATCGATCTTGATCGACCCCTCGATATCGTGCCGCGCCGTCAGGCCATTGCGCGCGGCCACCTTCGCCACCACGGCGGCCAGCGAGGTTTGGTCATAGCCCACACTCTGCTTGGTGCGCAGGGCCGGCGAAATCACCGTCGCCAGCGCCTTGATCCGCACCGTATCACCGGCCCCGCCCCCGCCCGCAAACTCCACTTCGTCCAGTTCGAAGTCACCGCAGTCCAGGCGCCGGCCGTCGCGGTAGCCGATCGTCACATGCAGCTTGGCCGCCAGGTCCGGCAGCCACTCCTTCTTCCACCGGTCGTCCAGATCCTGACAGGTCAACTCCACCGTGTCGGACTCCCCGTGTTCCACGTCGGTGTAGACCAGCTCCGTGATCAGGGTGGAGATATCCTCCCCGATCGCCGTGCCGTTGTAGGTCACGGTGTAAACGGGGTCCTCGACCGGGTGTGTGTACATACTGGCGGGCTGCTGGTACGGGGAGAAGCGTACAGGATACGCCCCCCCCGGCCGCGCTTGGGGCGCGCGGGGGTATCCGCCGCGCCCCCGTCAGCCGCCCCCCGTCAGCCCCGCTTCCAGGGCGGCAGGTCCGCGGCCGCCGTCGTCGGCACCGGCGCCAGCACCGGGATCGCCAGCCGGATGCCGGCCGCGAGGAACGGCGTAATCGGCACCTGCGGATTGGCCGCGATGATCGGCTCATAGCGGGTCGGGTCCCCGTAGTAGGTCCAGGCCAGCAGGTCCCAGCGCTCCCCCTCCCGCGTGATGATCTCCAGGTGTCCGCTCATCGCAGCAACTCATCCACCTTCTGGCGCGCCATCACGCTGTAGACATTCTCGACCACCGGCCCCAGCGGCCCAAACCGCTCCGCCACCGCCGACACCGTGTCGCCCACGTAATTCTTTACCGTCGCCTTCGCGAACCCTTCCGGATCGCTGGCGATCGCCAGCGCCGTCCCCACCACCTGCTCCGGCGGCATCCCCAGCGCCTTGCCGATCGTCCCCAGGATCCCCGCCGCCGGGCCGGACTCCCGCGGCACTACGCACTCCTGCAGCTCGATCTGCAGCGTCATCGCGTAGGGCACCCCCAGCGCGTCCGTCTGGGTCAGGGTGCGCTCGATCGAAGTGATCACATAGTCGCCCTCAAAGATGCCCCGCACAAAAAACAGCTTCAGCGCCTCATGCCGCTCCGCCGCCGCGGTCAGCTTCTGATACTCGCGCTGCGGATCGCAGAAGCTCGCGTGGAGGTTCGCGGTCAGTGAGCGCGTCTGCAGCCCGTCCCCGGTCCACTGCAGGTGCGACTTCCCCTCGATAATCTGGTGTTCAGAATAGGCGTAGGTCGCCCGCCCGGAGAACCCGGCCAGGTAGGTCGGCAGGTCCAGGCGCACCGTCCCCAGTTGAATGTAGGTGCTCATCCGTAGGCCCGCCGCGCCCCGGCGTGCCCGGCCGCCGCCGCCACCCGCTCAAACTCGCGCAGCGACAGCTTCAGCGCCTCCGTCACCGCCTCCTTCACGCCCGCGGCCGGACCGCCCTGGACATTGATGGTGGGGCTGAAGTGGATCACCGTGCCACCCTCCGCCCGCGCTGCCGGGGCCCGTGCCACCGGCGGACGCGCGACCGGCAGCGGCGGGGCCGCCAGGCGCAGGTCAGGGCGGGCCACCGGCAGCGGCGGCATCACGAACCCCCCAAGCGCGCGCCGCAGGGGCGCCACCAGCGCCCCCACGGCCTGCGCCAGCGCCCCATCCCCCGGCGGCACGAGCGCCGGGTGCGCACCGCCACGCGCGCCGGCCGGGCCCACCGGCGCGGCGACCACCGGCCGCACCACCGGGGCCGCCACGCCGGCCCCGAGCGCCGTCGCCAGGGTCGCCATCTCCCGCCGGACCGCCCCGGCACCGGCGCGGATGCCGAGCGCCAGCCCCTGGGTCAGAAAGCCGCCCAGGCGCATGAACACCCGGCTTGGAGACTGGATCTGATTGGCCTGCGCAAAGGCATTCTTCGCCGCCAGCCCCAGGTTGCGCGCCGCCGTCTCCACCGCCCCGGTCTTCGACTCGATCCCCAGCACCACCCCCTCACCCAGTTGCGCCCCCGCGGTCTGCATCGCCCCCTTGAAGGCCGTAATCTGCCCCGGCAGCGCCCCGGTCTTGGCCGCGATCTCCGCCGTCGTCTTGCCCCACGACTGCCCCAGCCCATCCGCCAGCTTCACCGACTGCTGGGTCACCCCGGTCAACTGGGTCAGGCTGGTCTGCACCTTCTTCACCGCCGCGCCCGACTTCTCCCACTCCTTGGTCACCGGGATCGACAGGCCCGCCGGCTTGGGCGGCGGGGCTGGCCGCGCGGCCGGCGCCGGGGCCGGCGCGGCCAGCCGCACCTGGCCGACCGGCGCCAGGCGCTCCTCCACCGCCGACTTGGCCATCCGCACGCGCCGCTGCTTCTCCAGCGTATCGACATAGATCTGCGCATCACTGAAGCCGATCTTGGCCATCGTCTTCGCCGAGGACTCCTCAAAGCGCTTCCAGGCCACCGACCCCTCCATCACCTCATTGATCACCGCCGCCGCCGCCAGCCCGGTCCCAAAGGCCACCGTCCCGGCCGCGGCCGTCTTCGCCAGCCCCATCCGCGCCGCCCCGGCCCCGGCGCCCGCCGCGCCCGCCGCCGCCCCGCCCGGCATCCCGCTCCCCCCGGTCAGCGCCCCCCCGACCACCCACACCGGCGTCACCCCCGCCGCGGCCCCTACGGCGCCGCCCACCCCCGGGATCTTGCCCTTACCCTTACCAAACGCCCCCGCCAGGATGCTCCCCGCCTTGCTCGCCGCCCCCAGCGCGATCGCTATCCCGCCCACCACCGTTGCGACCCCCGCCAGGCCCGCCGCGATCAGCCCGCCGGTGCGCACCACCGCCTCATGCGCGCTCACCCACTCCCCGACCTTACCGACGATGGTGTTCAGGTCGGTGATGTAGGGCTTCAGGAACTCCACCGCCGGCTTGGCCAGCAATGCCATCACCGACTCCACCGAACCCAGCAGCGCCCCCCATAGGTTCTTGGTATCGCCCAGGGCCTCCTTGATCCGCAACTGCGCCGCCGCCTGCGCGCGCATCTTCGCCAGCATCTCGTCATAGCCGGCCCGGCCCTTCTCGATCATCGGTTTGAGCGCGCGCATGGTCTCGCCATCCTTGCCGAACAGCAGTTCCAGGACCGTCTGGCGCCCCTGGGTACTGAGCGCGCGCAGCTTCTCCAACTGCGTAAACAGGTTCTCCAGGCCCAGCGATTCACCCTTGGTGTCGATGAACCCCAGCTTGATCTTGTTCTTGGCCAGTTCCGGCAGCTGGTTGACCGCGGCCACCGCCTTACTGTCGAAGGTCCCCTGAAACACCTTGGTCAACGCCAGGCCGGCGGCCCCTCCCGACAGCGCCGTCTGATCCAGCATCGCAATCAGCGGCGCCAGTGCCTGCGCCCCCGCCAGCCCCTGCATCTTCATGTCCGCCATGCCCGGGGACAGGGCGGCGAAGGCCTGCAACATATTGCCCGGGTCCACCCCCACATTGAAGGTCCGCTGGATGGTATCGACCAGCGCCACCATGTCCTTGGCCGTGGTCGCGGTCGCGTCCTGCAGCTTGCTCACGAACTCTGCCGCCCCCGCCTGCGGCAGCTTCAGCAGCACGCCCGCTTGCGCCGCCGCCTCGCCGATGCCGCCCAGGATGTTCTCCGCCGCCTGCCCCTGGCGCAGCAGCATGGTGGTCATCGCGTAGAAGTCCGCCGTGGTGCCCGGCAGCCGGTTGCCCATCTCGGATGCCATCGCGCTCAGGGCGCCATAGCTCTGCGCCACCTCCCCGTTGGCCCCCATCAAGGTCACGCGCAACTGCGTCGCCGCCTCGTCTAGGTTGGCATAGGCCAGCACCGACGGCTTCAGCGCCGCCGTCAGGCCCGCCCCCAGCGCCAGGCTCGCCGTGCCGAACTTCGCCAGTGACCCCGCCAGTGCGTCCAGGCCCGACTGCGTCTTCCTCAACACCCCGCTGGCCAGATCGGTCGCGGAGAGTATGATTCCGAGCGTCATCATTCCAGACATAAGATGCCACCATGCTCCAGCTCATCATCCCCATCGGCCTGCTCGGCGTCTGGCTCGGGTTACTGATCACCTACCTGCCCACCGCCACCAGCACCGGCGACGCCTGGGGCATCGCCCTCTTTGTCACCCTGCTGGTCTTCTTCCTCGCCGTCTGTCTCGGCCTCGCCGTCTGGGTCTTTGAACTGCTCGGGCAGTTCGGTCGCGGCTGGCGCCGCTGGGTCAACGGCAGCTAACCCCCGCCGCCCGCCGGCTCCATCTGCCGCGCGGCCACCGCACACCAGGTGCGTAACTCCTCAAGCGACAACCGATCGATCTCCGAGGGCTGGAACCGGAACCACCGCGCCAGCAGCCCCGCCGCCTCCCACAGGTCCGCCGCCGGGAGTAACGGCGAGCCGAAATCGCTCCTGCAGGACCGCATAGTCCCGCAGCGGCAGTTCGTCCAGGTCCTCCGGCACCACCCCCACCAGGCGCGCCAGCAGCGCCAACTCCTGCTCCGCGGCCACGTCACTGACGCGCTGCGCCTCCTTCAGGTGCTTGACCCGCGGCGTGCGCAGGGTCAGGGCCGTCAGCGTGCGGCCATCGCCGCACACCAGCGGCCCACTCAACTCAAGCGTGCGCTCGGTCATCATCAACCCCCAATATTGGCGCGATAGGTGGACAACAGATCCTTCCCGTTCGCCTTGTAAATGTTCGCGAACGCGTCGAACTCCACGATCTCCGCCCCGTCCACCACCACCTTGCAGTAGGACACCGCCATCTCGTTCTGCAGTTCCACGTTGTCGTGCTGCTTGTAGCTCCCGGTCGGGATCGCGGTGAACTGCCCGGTCAGGAACACCACCACCGGCACCTCCGACACCCGCCCCGCGCTGGTGTAGGTCTCCAGGCTCGCGCGCACCTGCACCGACACCGCCGTGAACGGATCGGCGGCCTTGGCCAGCACCTCCTTGTAGAAGCTCGACCACTTGAACTTGGCCGACATCTTCTCGATCCCGGCCCAGGCATCCACCGTGCCCACCATCCCGAGCGCCTTGTGCTCCGTCATCTTGTGCTTGATTTCCGGCAGTTCGACCTCCTCCGCCCGCCCCAGGAACGAGGCCCCGTCCAGGTAGACGTTGGCGTTAGTGACCCGCTTGATATCGATGGTTGTCATGCTGGACTCCGGTTACGCGGCCACAACGCCGGTCAGGGATTGCAGCATCTTGATATCGATGAACGACTCAAAGGTGATGCGCTCCAACGGCGGGGGCGGCATGAAGGTCACGTCAAAGGTCAGGTGCCCCAGCGCAATCTCCGTGTAGGGGTTCTTCGCGCGGTCCCAGAAGCAGCGGCCATCGATCAGCCCGCCGCGCGCCACCAGGGTGCGCAGGAACATATTTACGCTCTCGGTGATGGCATCGATCAAGGCATCGGTAATCGGCTGATCCAGGAACTGCAGCATCGAATATTCGATGCTCTCGTGGATCACATCCGCCGTGCGCCGGATGTTGATGAAATTGCGCGGGTGCGTCACGCTCGGCCAGGCCGCCGAGCGGTTACCCCAGGTCCGGATCCCGGTCCCGAAGCTGTTGAACAGCGTCACGATGCCCGCCTCGTTGAGCAGGTTCGTCTCGCTGGTCGGGTCGTTGATCATGCTGGTCAGCCGGGTCTCGACCCCGAGGATCCCCTTGATCTCCTGATTCGACGCCGACCACCAGTAACCCTTCTCCTGATCCGTCGCCCCGAAGCGCCCCGCCAGGTACGCACTCAGCGGCCGCAGCGCCTCCGCGTGGGTCGCGGTGTCCCACACCTTCACGTGCGGGTAGCACAGCACCAGGCGCTGACTGGAGAAGTTGAAATTGATCGCCCCGCTCGGCCCGCGCCCCGTAATCGCCTGCTGCACCGTGGTCCCGATCGGCGCATCCACCAACGCCACCGCCCGCAGCTTCCCGGCCAGCACGTCCAACTCCGTCGCAATCGCCGTGGTGGTCGCGAACCCCGGCGCGATCAGCAGCTTCGGATAGAACCCCAGCAGGTTGTAGCAGTCCAGGAACGCCTGCATCCCGGTGCGGTTCCCCCCGGCGTCCACCGTGCCGATCAGGTCCGCCGTCAGCGCCTTGCTAGGGTCCAACCATGAGTAGGCCGCCTTATCCCCGGTCACCAGGGCCCCGGCCCCGACCTTGGTGACGAGGCCGGTCGCCGGGTCCAGGGCGTAATCCTGATTGAGCCCGCCGGCCAAGGTCCCCCCGGTCCACGACAGCGTCACCGCCACCTTGGTGCTGGTGATCGCGTTGCCCGCCGTGCCGCCCAGGCGCGCCGCCACCGCCAGCGTGGTCGCCGTCACCGCGCCCGCGCTCACCTGCGCGTTGCGCACGGTCGCCGCCGTATAGGTCGCCCCGGCCCCCGTCAGCCCATTGATCGCGGCCTTCAGGTTCGTCAGCGCCACCGCCGCCGAGGCGCCGATCAGCACCTCATTCGCCGCGCCCGTCAGGGTCGCCTTGAAGGTGTAGGTCTGCCCGCCGACCGTCACCGTATCGCCCGCGGTCGGCATCACCCCGGTGGAGGTCAGCGTGGTCGCCGCGGCCACCGCCGCCCCCCGCCGGGTGATGGTGCCGGTCGCGTCCGTGATCACCAGCGCCGACACCTGCGGGTGCGCCAGTGGCGCCGTCAGGGTGGCCGCATCCACCACCAGCAACTCCGTCGCCACCGCCGTGGTGTCCACGTCCGGGTCCAGCACATTCACCACCACCACGATCGGCCCGTTGCCCTGATCGAAGATCGCGTCCAGCGCCTGCGGGATGGTGAAGCCCGCCCGGGGCTGGCCAAAGTAGCGCACCGCATCCCGGTCATTGGTGACCAACTGAATCTGGTTCAGCGTCCGCTCACCCGCGGCCACATCGAGCAGCGGCGCCGTGCCGATCAGCCCGATGACCGCCGTCTTCACCCCGCGGATCGGCCGCGGCCCGATGTCGAGCTCGATCGTCTCGACGCCATGCAAAAAATTCGCGGACATCTCAGGCTCCCGTCTCAGTCTCAGGCTTGGGGTCGGACTTGGCCGCGCGCCGGCCCCCCGGCGCCGACTCCGGCGCCGCTTCCGGCGCCGAGGTCGGCGCCGGGTCAGGCCGCGCGGTCAGCAACCGCCGCGCCACCAGGGTGTGCACCCACTCATGGTCCGCCGGCAGGTCCACCGGCTGCCCCGGGTGCAGCGTCACATCGCGCGGCGGCCCCCCGTCCCCCAGGCGTAGCGACACGCTGGACACCGGGCCGTGATAATCAAACATACTCATGGGTCGAAATGCTCCTTAGTGATGGCGCCGTCGGCCGCCAGAGTGATCTCACAGCGCGGGGTGTAGCCGTCCAACAGCGTCACGTGCTTGAGCAGCGGCCCCGTATCCGGCGCCCGGTCCGCGATGGTCAGGGTCTTGGTGTCGAACTCACTGGCGTACCACCACAGGCCCGCGTGCTCCGCCAGGAAGCGCTCACTGGCCGCGGTCATCGCCTCCCCATCCGGCGGCACCCAGCCCACGAGCGCCAACCGCAGCCGGTCCAGGAAGGCAATCGCCCCCTCGCGCCCCCACAGTTGCCGCGTCACCACCGTCATGGTCAGGCGCAGCCGGCGCTCCTGCACCACCATCCCCAGCGGTTGCGCCGGGCCATGGGTGGAACTGGCATAGCCCACCAGCACCGCCCCCAGCGGCGCGTTCAGCCGATACTCCTGCGGCAGCCCCGGGAACAGCTCCACCACCAACTCCGGCAGCGCCGCGCCCAGGTGGGCGAGCGTGGCGTCGATGAGGGAGAGGGTGTCGGCCATGGCATGGGGTCAGTGGTCAGCGGTCAGTGGTCAGCTATCAGCTATCAGCGGTCCGCTGACGGCTGACCGCTGCCAGCGTCTTCACGACCGCGGATACCGCGCGAATAAATCGGCGTTAAAGAGCCGTTGCGGCGCCTTTACCAGCACCCGCCCGGACTCCGGCGCCAGGGTCTCCGCCCCGGGCGTCCCGGCCCCGGGCAGCGCCAGACTCATCTTGCCGTCACGCACCGCGTCCAGGGCGCTCAACGCATCCTTGGCCGCCGTGCGCACCGCCTCCGGCAGGTCTTGGCCGTCCGGCCGCCGGCTGTAGAGCCACAGGCGCGCGAGCGCCAAGGCCCAATCCTTCAACTCCCGCGGCACCGCCGCCAACGGCAGCGCATAGCGCTGGCGCAGCCGCGCGTCGATCTGCCCATCGGCATAGGCCCGCGCCTCCGCCACCACCGTCCAGTCCGGCAGCAGGGCTTGCGGATCGTCGGCCGAGAGTTGGACCAGGGTCCGCTCCGGGATCAGCGACAACAGGTCGGGGTCGGTGGTGTAGCTCATGGCAAGCGCTCAGCTATCAGCTATCAGCTATCAGCCGTCAGCTGTCCGCTGACGGCTGCTTACTCGGCCGAGGCCTCGACGACGGGCTCGACGACGGGCTCGACGACGGGCTCGGCAACGGGCTCGGCAACGGGCTCAGCGACCGGCTCGGCCGGGGTGTTGGCGACCACGGCCGCGGCCAAGGTGGAGGTCTGCGCGTCCAGGTCGTTGGCTAGGGCCAGCAGGGCCTCCTCATCGTCCTCTTCGAGGGCGGCATGGAGGCGCGCGGACAGGCCGGTCAGCAGGGCGACGGCCGCAGCAATCACGGTCTGGTTCTCGGCGACCTCAGCGGTCAGGGCATCCAGGGTATGGTTCATGGTCGTTAGTCTCTGTAGGATCGAAAGAAGGGCCAGGCCGATCGCCAGGCCCAGGAAAATTGCAGTCGTCATCGCCGACTCAGGACGGCGCCACTGGCGTCGAGAACAGATAGCCCGCCGACTGCCAGCACACCAGTTCCTTGACGCTCTCAGTCACCTTCACCACCTGCACGCCCTTCTTGCCCCGCGTGGGGTCGAAGTAGGTGGAGCCCACCCGGCCCTCGAACTGCGCCGTGATGGCAAACACCGGCTCCACCATCTGCGCCGCGGTCGGGTTCCCGGTGCGCGTCAGCGCCGCATAGTTGCCCCACACCGCGGCCTGGACCAGCGCCTGCCCCTTGGCCGCGGTATCCTTCCAGGCGTTGCCGACCAGCACCCGGTCCAGGCCCAACTCGCTGGCCACATCGGCCGCCAGCGCCGTGCCGCGCGTCGACGCGGAGCCGTACAGCCGGGCGATGGTGTGGGGGTTACGCTTGAGCGCCAGCCACACCGCCGCGCCCAGCGTCAGGGTGTTGGGCCGCACGATCATCCCGGCGATGGCATCCTCGATCGCATTGAGCGGATAGCCGTTGGCGTCGTCCCAGCGGTATTTGTTGGCCGTGCCGTCCAACGTCACCTTCAGGCCGCTGGCATAGTTGGCCGCGTCGAACAGCAGCGCCGCCACCCGCAGCTCGCGCAGCCGCAGCATGGTCTGGGTCAGTTGCTCGGCCGCGATCCCCCTCGGATCGGCCATGTTCGCCGCCGCCGCGGCGTCCACATCCTTCAGCGGCACCGGGGCCTCCAGCCCGCGGTCCACCACCCGGTCGGTCGCATCGGACGCGCTGAACACCAGTTGGTTCGCCGCGCCGGTGCGCCCGATCAGGTCATCGGGGGTCTGGAACAGGTCCTTGGTCGTGACCAGGGTGTACTCGAACAACTCCCCGGCGACCGGCACCCGCGGGCACACCAGGTCCGCGATGTAATCCTGATTGACGACGGCCATCGCGATGCGCGTAAGCGCCGGCACGATGGTGAACGGCTGGCCATTGGCCGCGACTGCAGTAGGCATGATGGGCTCCGAAGGCCAGGGTTACAGAGTGGACGGCAGCAAGCGGTAATAGGTCCGCACCTTGAGCGGCGAGTTGCCGGTCGCAATCTCCCCCGTGCTCAGGTGCAGCACCAGCGCCGCGTTCGCCACCGGCAGATGGGCCGCGGTCGTCACCGGCAGCACGATGCGCATGGCGTCCGCGGTCGCGGCCAGGAACGGATCGGTCTCGATCGTCGCCAGCAGCGCGCCGCTCGCGTTGGTATAGCGGATGGTCAGGTCTTCACCGGCCGCGATGCCGTCATAGGCGGTCGTGTTGTAGTCCAGGAACACCTGGAACATCGTCGGTGCCACGATCAGCCCGGCCCCCGGGGCCGCCACCAACTGCACCGGGGTCGCGTTGAGCGTCAACACGGCCGCGGTCGCGACCGTCACATCCGCCTGGTACAAGGGCGCCCCGTCGGCATCCCCGGCCGCGTGCAGCAGCATCGGCACCACATTGCCGACCACGCCGGACTTGAGCGCCACGCCGCCCACCACGTTACCGCTCACGGCCGGGATGCCGCGGCCCGCACTGTCGGCCGTGAGGCGCTGCCCGCGCGTCACGGTATCGCCCAGCGTGACCTCGCCCACCCCGACCAGCGTGATATCCACCGGCTCGCCGCTGGCCGCGCCGACCTGGCCGGACAGCCCCAGCAGGCCATCGGTCGCGGCCGTGGCCTGGATCAGCAGCGTATCGCTGGTGCCGAACTTCAGCAGCCGATAGGGCAGGATGGTCCCGCCCGCCGTGTAGGTCTTGTCGAGCAGCGGATTACGCCACATGGGTCAGATCCTCGTCAGCCTCGACCGCGGCCACCGCCGCGGCGAAAGAAATCGGATGGCCGGCCGCGTCCTGCGCCGCCTTGAAGGCCTGCGCCCGGCGCGCGACCTTGGCGTCGTCCGCCGCACTCGGGGCGCCCTTCACCCGCGCCTTGGTCGCGCGCTCCGCCAGCTCCACCAGCGGCGGCAGCGCGCTCAGGAACCCGCGCAGCCACCCCGCGCCCGGGGCCGGCTGCGTCGGCGCCGTCGGCGCGGCAAAGCACACCGCCGGCTCGCCCGGCCCCAGCCGCAGCAGGATCTCGGCAATCGCCGGCACGTCCACCGGGCGCAGTCGCGCCTCATCGGCCAGGCGCGACGCGAAGGCCACCATGGTGGCGCGCAGCGCCGCCTCTTCCTGCGCGGCCAGGTCCTGGGCGCGGCGGTCGAGGTCCGCCTTGGTCTTATCCAGCGCCGCGGCCTGGGCCGCGGCGTCGCGCTCGCGCTCAGCCACCGCGGCAGTGCGCGCCGCCAGGTCCACAATTTCAGAGGGTTCAGCCATCGCAAGCTCCGGGATCGGAAGGGGTGAGGGTTGAGGGATCGTGATGGTCAGCGCCCCGTCCGCCGCCGCCAGATCGGCGCCCTGCAGGCCGGGGATCGCGGGCGCGGTCGCGCCAAGCACCCCCAGGTGCCGGATGTACGGCTGCCCCGGCACCGGTGAACCGGGATGCCCGGCCGGCCAAAAGGAGAGGGAACGATGGGGATAGCGCGCATCGCGCACCGCCGCGGCAAAGGCCGGATCGACCCGCGTCGGCGTGCCGAACAGCCCCGCGTCGGTCGCCGTCACGCGCTCCAGCCAGCCGAACGCCGGGCTATTGGTCTGCGGATGCCCGATCACCAAGGGCGCGCGATGCACCAATGGATCATAGGAAGCCGCCAACTGCGCCAGCAGCTCCGCCGTCACTTCCACCGCCTGCCCCCGCATATCGGTGAAGGAGCCAACGCGCGCCAGGTGCAGCGCCGCAGCGCTCGCGGGGGGGGTCGGGGAAGGGGAGACAGACGTGTGCATGGCCCCCATTTTCCCTATCCCGGGGCCTGTTTGGCCCGGGGCGGATTACGCCCGCGGAGCGCCCGGCGGACCCGCCAGCGACAGGCGCCTCTCTGACGCGTTTGGGGTAGGGGGGGGCGGCGGAGGTACCGGGGGACCCCCGACAATCGATCCTGCGAAGATTTAAACGGGGTTTAAACGGGGTTCCGGGTCGAGGGGTCGGGGCACCGTCCGGGGGGGGCGGTCGTTGTCGTTGTCGTTGTCGTTGTCGTTGTCGTTGTCGAACTCGATTACGACAACGACAACGACAACGGCCCTACCCGACCGCCGACTCCAACGCCTGGGTCAGAATGTCGAGAATCTTCGTCTTGGCCTCCGGCGTCCAGTCCCCGTCCTGGATCGGCAGATACGGCCGCGGTGGGATCGGCGCCGGGGCGCCGCGCGGGGTGTTGTAGAAGCGATTAGCCGGGTTACCGAACTGCTGCGCCGCCGCGTAGACCTTAGACGCGCCCACCCACGCCTTCGTGGCGTCCCCGCCATGCGTGATACTGCCCACCAGCCCGCTCCCCCCCGACACCACCAGGATCGGCCCCGCGCTCCCGCGCCGCGCCACCGTCACCGGGGAGAGCGCCGCCCACCCCGGCCCGGAGTTTTCGAAGGCATCCTCCGTCAGGTTGCCCAAGGCCCGCCCGATATCCTCCATCACCGGCGCCATGTTTCCCAGTTGCGCCAGCACCCGCGCCAGGCCCGCCCGGACCTCGGCGTCATCGATCGTGACGGTGAACCCGCCGGCGGCCATGGGCTACTCCTGGACCTGGGCGTCCGCCGCGGTGCGCGGCCCGATGGCCCCCGCCCGCGCCAGCACCTTATCCGCCAACGCCCGCTCCGCCCCATCGGACCCCGGGATATGATCCCACCCCGGGTCCGCATACAGCACCGCCCGCCCGC